>JACKQG010003035.1_pt1 | contig 21073 bp, 18 predicted proteins | sample 8237621 | NCBI WGS metagenome assembly JACKQG01 (sample SAMN15677084, study PRJNA649215) | marine metagenome | biome: marine; feature: Black Sea; material: saline water; isolation source: suspended particulate matter (SPM) from the Black Sea western gyre | collected 2013-06-09/2013-06-10 | depth... | reverse complement strand
AAACAAATATGTCAACTGAAGTAAACAACGCATTACAAGTTTTAATAAATGGAGGTATAATTCTTTATCCTACCGATACCATTTGGGGTATCGGCTGTGATGCTACAAATGAAAAAGCAGTTGCTAAAATATTTAAACTAAAAAAAAGAGTGGACAGTAAATCGCTTATTTCATTAGTTGCAGATAAGAAACAACTAAAAAAGATTACAGGATATATTCCTAGCTTAGATATCACCTCAAGTCCAACTACTATTATTTACCCTTCTGCAGTAGGATTGAGTAAAAAATTAATCGCAAGCAATGGTTCTGCTGCTATACGCATTGTACAGGATGATTTTTGCAAGAAACTTATCAAAAAATTTGGAAAAGCGATTGTGTCTACCTCTGCCAATATTAGTGGAGCAGCTAGCCCAAAAAAATTCTCAGAAATTTCTGAAGAAATAAAAAAAAATGTTGATTATATCGTAAATTTGCGACATGATGAATTAATGACTACCCCTTCTGCAATCTTAATAATAAATGAAGATGGAAGTATTACAAAAATAAGATAGTGAATTATTCTGCAGCTTTAAAAAACCCAATTTTTAAAACAATTCAAATCGTTAGTGATGAATTGAATTATCCTACTTATGTTGTTGGTGGGTGGGTGCGTGATTTACTCTTAAATCGTAAACAAGAAAAAACGGATATTGATTTTGTTTGTATAGGAAGTGGAATAACTTTAGCTAAGAAAGTAGCCCTGAAACTTGGGGAAAACGCAACATTTAAAGTATTTAAAAAGTTTGGAACTGCAATGATTCACTATAATGGTGAGAACTATGAATTTGTAGGAGCTAGAAAAGAATCCTACCGATCAGAAAGCAGAAAACCTATAGTGGAAGATGGCACACTAGAAGACGATCAAAACAGAAGAGATTTCACTATTAACGCTATGTCAATTCAATTGAATCAAACAAATTATGGCTTACTCATTGATCCCTTTAATGGCAAGCAAGATTTAGAAAATAAACTTGTTAAAACCCCTCTAAATCCTGACACAACTTATAGTGATGATCCATTAAGAATGATGAGAGCAATTCGCTTTGCAACACAATTAAATTTTAAAATTGATGAGAGTTCGTATCAAGCAATTACCAAAAATGCGGAGCGATTATCAATAATATCACAAGAAAGAATTACAGAGGAACTAAATAAAATTATTTTATCTCCCACTCCTTCTACTGGTTTTAAAATGTTATTTGATACTAAACTATTACACCAATTTTTCTCTGAATTTGTAAAATTACAAGGAGTTGATACTGTTGGAAAACACCAGCATAAAGATAACTTCTATCACACCATTGAGGTTTTAGATAACATTAGTAAAAATACCGATAATTTGTGGTTAAGATGGGCAGCTATTTTGCACGATATTGCAAAACCACAAACTAAAAAGTATGAAGAGGGACATGGCTGGACTTTCCATACTCATGAATTTATTGGTGGTAAAATGGTTCCGGCAATCTTTAACAAACTAAAACTGCCTTTAAATGACAAAATGCGCTATGTTCAAAAACTGGTTACTCTACATTTAAGACCAATTGTTCTAGCTCAAGATATTGTTACTGACTCAGCTATAAGAAGATTGCTTTTTGATGCTGGAGATGACATAGAAGACTTAATGACTTTATGTGATGCCGATATTACCTCCAAGAACCCTACTAAAGTGAAGAAATACCTCAATAATTTTCAACTTGTAAGAGAAAAAATAAAAGAAATAGAGGCAAAAGATCATATTAGAAATTTTCAACCCCCTATTGATGGATTAGAAATTATGAAACTATTTAATATTCAGACAGGAAAAGAAATTGGTATTCTAAAAAGTGCTATAAAAGAAGCCATTCTTGATGGAAAAATAAAAAACAACAAAAAAGAGGCTCTTAAATTTATTATTAAACAAGCTAAAAACCTAAACTTACATCCCATTACATGAAACACTTAATTCGAGTACAATTAGAACACAAAACTGATGTCATTATAGATATAGAGATTCCTTCTAACAAATCGTTAGAGGATTTACATTATACAATTATTGACTCTCTAAAATTAGATGAGAATGAAATAGCTTCATTTTATATGACAAATGAAGAGTGGGAGCTTTTACAAGAGATTCCTCTTTTTAAAATAGATGAGAAAGATAGCTCTATGCTCGATATGAGTGAGATCACAATAGCATCTGTTTTCCCAAAAATTGACAGCCAACTCCTTTATGTTTATGATTTCTTAAAAATGTGGAGATTTCTTGTCTCCTATTCAAAAGAAACAAAAAATAAATCTGAAACCATTGAGGTCATTAATAGTATTGGCAAGATGCCAAAAGAAGCTCCTGAAATTATTTTTAAATCAGAAAAAGAATTTGATTCTTTTAAAGATTTTGATGAAGATTTCGCAGAAGAGCATGATGAAGATTTCGGAGAAAATCTTGAAGAAGGTTTTGGAGAAGAATTTAGTGAAGATTTCGGTGAAGAATTTGGTGGAGATTTGGGTGAGGATTTTGATAAATCTAATGACTCTGAATACTAAAAAAGTCATATTTATTGTTGGTCCTACTGCAATAGGAAAAACTGAATTAAGTATTGAACTTGCTAAAACCCTAAAAACCGAGATCATATCATGCGATTCCAGACAATTTTATAAAGAACTTAAAATTGGATCTGCTCCTCCAAGCAAAAAAGAACGCTCTGAAGTAAAACATCATTTTATACATAATTTAAGCGTACGAGAAGACTATAATGCCGGCCAATTTGAAATTGATGCAATCAAACTACTTGCAAAACTGCATAAAACTAATGATACAATTATTGCTGTTGGTGGTTCAGGGCTGTATGTTGATGCAATTTGTAAAGGCTTTGATCCACTTCCAAAAATTTCAAAACAAACAAGAGATCAAGTAACTTTTGAATATCACAGTAAAGGATTGACTTGGCTGCAAAATCAAGTAAAAAAAATCGATCCTGAATTGTATTCAAATTACGATACTAATAATCCTCAAAGATTATTAAGGGCGCTGGAAGTTTTTCAAGAAACAGGAAAAATGTTTTCATCATTTAAATCAAATACAATAAAAGAAAGACCATTTGAAATACTCAAAATTGGTTTAAATATCGAAAGAAGTATTTTATACGACCGCATCAACAAACGAGTTGATTTAATGATGGAAAATGGCTTGCTTGAAGAAGTAAATTCATTAGTAAATTTTCAAGACAGAAATGGCTTACAAACAGTTGGTTACAAAGAAATATTTACATTTTTAAATGATGAATGTACACTACAAAAAGCAGTTGAAAACATAAAACAAAATTCCAGAAGATTTGCTAAAAGACAACTCACTTGGTTTAGAAAAGATAAAACTATAAAATGGTTCGAACCACAGCAATTAATAGAAATAAAAAAACTTATCTCAGAATGGTAACCGTACCATTAATTTGGTCAAAGCCATGACCGATTTCAATAGAATAAAAATAAACCCCATCAGGAACATCATTTCCTTGCTCATTAGTTCCATCCCAAGCTTCATGATAGCCAACCGACTGAAAAAGCAACCTTCCAAATCTGCCGTAAATCCTCACCTCACTATCTTCATATAAAAAAGTATCCTCAAGACTCCAAGTATCATTTTGAGTATCCCCATTTGGTGTAAATACATTCGGAATACATTCGGATGTCATTGCAGCAATCACAAAAGATGTATCTTCAATACATCCATTAGCATCAATAACAGTTACACTAAAATTTCCAGGGCTCAATTCAAAATTAATTGGATTTTCTGTAGAGCCATTCCACCACTTAAAAGAATAAGGCGCAATACCGCCTATTGCTGAGGCCTCTAAATCAATATCTATATTTTCTAAATCACATTCCAAAATTGCAGATGCAGGGTCTAATGTAATGATTAGATTTTCAATAGTAAAATCTTCTCTGATCAAACAATTATTAATATCCCTTACCTCAACCCAATGATCACCTGGGCAAATATCAGCATGAATTGAATCCTCCCCATTACTCCATAAATAGGTGTAAGGAGCAAAACCCCAAAGATTAGAATCTGGATAAACTGTAGTTGTAGTAATATCCAAAATACCTAAAAAAGGGAGAGAAAACTCAACTAAAACTGTGTCAGTAACACTACAGTTATTAGATAAATCAGTAGTAATAACAAAATAAGTGCCTTCACATAAGACAGGTGAAATTTGCCCATTACCAATTGAATCATTTAAAATATTTACCCAAATATACTCGAATGGAGCTGATGATGTTGTACTCTCTATTTCTACCTCAGCAATATGGGTTGAATCATCATAATACACCGCTGTATTCAACTCATAATCATTTAGATATATTGTATCAGAAGTTACATTACATCCATTTGCATCTGTAACTACTACCCAATATGTTAACCCCGATAAAGAGTCAATTGTTGAAGTAGTCTCACCTGTATTCCATAAATAAGAATATGGAGCAGTTCCTCCAATAGCAGTTAAAGTTGCACTAGCTCCTTCATTACAACTTATATTGGTGTATGCTATTGCAATCGCTAAAGAGTCGGGTGCTGTAATCACAATAATATCACTTGAAAAACAACCATTTGAATCTGTAACCTCAACAGTATAGAGGCCTGCTCCAACAACCTTGTTTAGATTAGTATCCCCATCATTCCAAAGAATACTATAAGGTGAAGTTCCTCCAGAAATTGAAGCAGTTAACACAGTAGTATCACCATAACAAAGCAAAATTGAATCCGTTGTAGTTACATCCACTTCAAGTAATTGCGGACTTTGCAAAGTAAAATTAAAAGTATCCGTAAGTCCTACAGCATCATTAACAATTAAAGTGTAGACACCAGCAACTAAACCGTACAAAGAATCAGCTGTACCGGTACCATTTAACCAATAATAGTTTAATGGACCTGTACCTCCTGTAATATTTATAGCAATACTTCCATTAGCATCTCCATAACAAAGAGGGGGATACAAAAATGCATTTGGATCAACCTGAGATTTAGCTATAAAAGAGCTTAAGAGAAAAATAATTACAAATGTCCTTTTCATAATATCGTAGATAATGCAAATATACAAATAAAAATAAACTTTAAATTTCTTTAAAATCAATTACCAAGCCAGCAGAAGATAAACTAGTATTAGCAAATGAGTTTTTAGTCTCCTCTAATACCTCTTCTAAGTTTTTATACCTCTGAGAATAATGGCCAATAAGCAATTTTTTAACCTTTGCTTTTTTTGCTATTGTAGCAGCCTGTAAAGTAGTAGCATGTCCTGTTTGCTCGGCTCTAGCTTCTAAATCTTGCATAAAAGTTGTTTCATGATACAATAAATCAACCTCTTTAATTTTTTCAATCAAGGATTCATGATACCTGGTATCAGAACAAAAAGCATATCTATGTGGTAAGAAATTTTCAGTCGTTAAAATGTCATTAAGAATAATATTTCCTTGTTGGTTTATCCAATCTGCACCATCTTTTAAACTATTCATTTTATCAAACGGAACATTATACTTTTCAACCTTAGATTTAATTATTTTTCGAGCACTTCTCTTTTCTTCAAATAAAAAACCAGAACATTTAATTGAATGATTTAAAATTAAATTAGATACTTTAATATTATCATCTTCTAAAATAATTATCTCATCATCTTCAGGTAGAAAATGAAAAAACAAAGGGTAGTTTAGCTCTGTATTAGATGCTTGTAGTTGTAAATCGACAATTTGTTTTAATTCTTTATGAGCATAAATGTGGAGCTCTTTATTTCTTCCTAAAAGATGCATACTACTTATTAAACCAATCAAACCGAAATAATGATCACCATGGAGATGGCTGATGAAAATATGATTTATTCTTTGAAAGTTTAATTGATACTTTCTTAATTGTACCTGAGTTCCTTCTCCGCAATCGATTAAAAAAAACCGCTCATTTACATTAAGTAATTGAGCGGTCGGATTTCTGTCAATTGTAGGAATAGCAGAACTACATCCTAAAATAGTTAATTTAAATGACATTAATTTTTAATAATCATTCTTTTAGTTAGCACCTTGTTTCCATTGTTTATCGAATACAAATATATTCCCTCAGCATATGATGAAGTATTCAAATTAATAGTATTTACTCCTTTAGAAGATGAAATTAATTGGGACTCTATTTCTTCTCCTAACAAGTTATAAATCTTAAATGTAATATTTTCAGGAGTACCTGAAACAAACTGGATTTTTGCTTGATTACTAACAGGATTTGGATAAACCTCTTTAAGTTCAAATGTAGTATTATCAAACTGATTAATTGTAGAAGTAGCCACTGATACCTCTATATAATAATAATCAATAGTATCAACTTGTGTTAGTAAACCACCACCCACGCTTGCTGTTGTTTCAAATATTATTTGATGCAATCCTATTTCAGCTGAAGTAGGTGAGGGCGAAGAAAGCTCTGCACACTTAGTAGTGCCTCCAGGAAAAGAGCAGTTAGGAGGGTCACAAGAGTAAGAGAAACTAGAAGGAAGGCCTGTGACACTGGTTAAGTCAATCTTATCAATAGGTATCGAAATCCCAAGATAAACTGTATCAGATGGCACAATAATTGTAATGTTTTGATTATAGGCTATCCCAACATATGCAGGTGAAAGCCCAGTAGCACTATCAGGATAAATACCTGCGGCTGTAAATTGTGGATCAGGTGTACATTGGGCTTGTGCTCCTATAAAAGCAAGAGCCAATGTAAGTGTAAGTAATGTTTTTTTCATATTTATTAATTTTGGTTTATAATTCTAATTGTCTTTCCATTTCTTCCATTTCAATATAGTCGTAAGCCTCTTGTAAAGTTGGAACAATTGTTAGGTTTTCATCAAAAGAAAACTCACAAACAATTACAAAAGACCCATTTATGGCTGAAATGCTTTGGCCAAATGTAATGAATTTATTTGTAATACGCTCTGCTACATCTAAATTTACTCCCCTTAGATCAGCAATGAAGTGTTTTATCTCAGCTGTAATATTTAAATCTGAGAAATTATTATCCTCACCTATCTTAAACACCAATGTTGACTGTTGAATATTCATTTCTTACTTATCTTTAATTTTTCCTGCTAATAAAAAGAGTACCGCCATTCTAATTGCCACCCCATTTTCAACTTGATCAAGAATAATTGCATGCTTTGAATCTGCTACATCCGAACTTAATTCAACCCCTCTATTTATAGGCCCTGGATGCATAATGGTTATCTCTTTACTCAAACTATCAAGTACTGTTTTATCAATACCATAAACCATAGCATACTCTCTTAATGATGGAAAATAATTTACATCTTGCCTCTCTAACTGAATTCTTAAAACATTGGCAACATCACACCATTCTAAAGCTTCTTTTAAATTAGAGAAATGGGGAACTCCTAAAGAGTTCAAGTGTTTAGGCATTAAAGAAGAAGGACCGCAAATCTTAACTTCTGCGCCAAGCTTTTGCAAGCAATATATATTAGAAAGAGCAACTCTCGAATGCAGTATATCTCCAACAATCACTATTTTCTTGCCTTGAACTTGACCATATTTTTCTCTAATTGAGTAAGCGTCAAGCAGAGCTTGGGTAGGATGTTCATGAACCCCATCACCAGCATTTACAATTTTAGCATTTACATTTCTTGACAAAAAAACGGATGCTCCAGGGTTAGGATGACGTAGTACAATAATATCCACTTTCATGGCTAAAATATTGTTTACCGTATCCAAAAGAGTTTCTCCTTTTTTAACTGAAGAAGAAGCGGAAGAAAAATTTACCACATCTGCCGAAAGTCTTTTCTCCGCTAATTCAAATGACAATTTAGTTCGGGTAGAGTCTTCAAAAAATAGGTTTGCAATTGTAATATCTCTTAAAGAAGGAACTTTCTTTATGGGCTGATTTATAATTTTCTTGAAATTATCTGCAGTTTTAAAAATCAATTCAATATCTGATGTTTTGAGATATTTTATGCCTAATAAATGATCTACTGATAAACTACTCATTATTTTAATTGTCTAATTAATACTCTATCAATTCCGGTATTTTCCTCCCATTCAACAATTATTTTCTCCGATTCCATAACATCAATTGTTTTTCCAACATAATTAGGTTGTATTGGTAAATGCCTGCTAAATCTTCTATTAATTAAAGTTAGCAGCTCAACAGATTTTGGTCTTCCAAAAGCCATAAGGGCATCAATTGCTGATCTAATTGACCTGCCTGTAAACAAAACATCATCAATTAATACAACATCTTTTCCTTCAAGGGAAAGATTTATATCCATCACATCAGGAACAATGGGCTCATCTCTTCTCATTAAATCATCACGATAGAATGAAATATCTACATTTCCTGATTCAATATTACTATTAGGCACAATTAACTTTAACTTTTTTAAAATTCTATTATTTAAATAAGCCCCTCTTGGTTGCACCCCAATCAAAACAGTATTATCAAAAGTATTGTGTACCTCAATAAGTTGATGACACAGCCTCTCTATCGTAATATCTATTGATTCTTTATTTAATATTTCTCTTTCTTCTAACATTATGACACAAACATAGCAAAAAAAAGCCCCAAAAAATGGGGCTTAAATATTATTTATTAGATGTTGCATTCTCCTTCAGAGCAGCTAGGCTGTCCAAATCACCTAAAGTGGATTTTTGTTTATCATCCTCAAGTTTTTTCATTACTTTTTTAGTAGCAGCAGCTGATTTTTTTCTTTCAGCGTCAAGCTCTTGCTTAAAAATTGCAGTATGAGAGGCTAAAATCTTTTTGTTCTCTTTAGAAAATTCAAGTATTCTGAAATCTAAGGTTTCTCCTACAATAATTGAAGATCCGTTTTCTTTTTCACAATGAATTTTAGGTACAAAAGCCTCTACCTCATTTGATAAAGAAATAACCGCCCCTTTATCAAATACTTCCGTTACAGTTGCCTCATAATCTTTACCACTTACAAACTTATTAGCATACTCATCCCAAGGATTTTCGTCTAATTGTTTGTGTCCTAAACTGATTTTTCTATTTACTTGATCAATTTCTAAAACAACAACATCAAGTTTTGCATCAACTTGAGTGAACTCAGCTGGATGCTTAATTTTCTTAGTCCAAGATAAATCAGAAATATGGACAAGTCCATCAATGCCTTCAACCAACTCAACAAAGATTCCAAAGTTGGTAAAGTTTTTTACGAGAACATTATGCTTAGATCCTACTGGGAAATTAGCTGTAATATTAGCCCATGGATCTGGAGTTAATTGTTTAACTCCTAAAGACATTTTTCTAGTTTCTTTGTCAAGAGTTATAATTTGTGCTTTAACAGTATCTCCTTTTTTATAGAAATCATTAGCAGATCTTAAATGAGTAGACCAAGACATTTCAGAAACATGTAGTAATGCCTCAACACCTGTTTTTAACTCAACAAATACCCCATAATCAGCAACTACTACAACTTTTCCTTCAACTGGATCACCAATTTTTAAATTTTCATCTAAACTATCCCAAGGATGAGCTCCTAATTGTTTTAATCCTAATTGAATTCTGCTCTTAGCTTGATCAAATTCAAGAATTACAACATTAATAACTTCATCTAAAGAAACTATTTCTTCTGGATGAGAAATTCTTCCCCAAGATAAATCAGTAATGTGAATTAAACCATCAATACCTCCTAAATCAACGAACACGCCATATGAAGTAATATTTTTAACAGTACCCTCAAGAACTTGTCCTTTTTCTAACTTAGACATAATATCTTTGGTTTGAACTGCTAAATCAGCTTCAATTAAGGCTTTATGAGAAACTACTACATTTCTAAATGCTTCATTAACTTTTACAATTTTAAATTCCATTTTCTTACCCACATAATCATCATAATCACGGATTGGCTTTACATCAATTTGAGAACCTGGCAAGAAACACTCTATTCCAAATACATCCACAATCATACCTCCTTTTGTTCTGCTTGAAATTTGACCATTTACAATTTCACCTGTCTCTAAAGCAATATTTACTTTTTCCCAAGCTCTTAATACTCTAGCTCTTCTGTGAGAAAGTACTAACTGACCATTTTTATCTTCTTGCTTTTCAACAAGAACCTCCACAGTGTCACCTACCTTTAGTTCTGAATTATATTTAAATTCATTAAAAGAAATAACACCATCTGACTTAAAATTAATATCGACAACAACCTCTCTATCAGTAATTTTTACAACAGTTCCATCTAGCACTTGTTTATCGATAATTTCAGTAAGAGTAGTTACATACTCTTTTTCGAAATCTGTTCTTTCCTTAGCGGAATACATATCGTTTCGAGACGCTCTATCCCAATCAAATTCTTCAACCTTAGCTTGTGCTTTTTCAACAATAAGGGTTGGTTCTAAATTTACTTCTTCTACAACAAGAATTTCTGTTGCTTGTACTTCTTCTACAACAAGAATTTCTGTTGCTTGTACTTCATTAGTTTTTGGAGTCTTTACTGCTTTTTTAGCAGTTTTTACTGCTTTCACCTCCTTAGTTTTAGGAGTCTTTACTGCTTTTTTAGCAGTTTTTACTGCTTTCACCTCCTTAGTTTTAGGAGTCTTTACTGCTTTTTTAGCAGTTTTTACTGCTTTCACCTCCTTAGTTTTAGGAGTCTTTACTGCTTTTTTAACAGTTTTCTTCTTGTTTTCTTCTGACATTTTTGTCGTTTTTCTTTGTATCTCAAAGTAAGTAAGGCTTAGATGGCTTAAACTTCAAGAGCGATTAATTATAATTATTTCCTTTTCAATACCTTACTACCATTCTGAAAAGGCCTGCAAAATTACAATTTTAATTTGAAAAAATACAAAAATATTTAGGCTATTTTTTCTATAGCTTTTTGAACGCTTTCCATAAGCCATCTAGGAGTTGATGTAGCCCCACAAATTCCTACTGAATTAACACCTAAGAACCAATCTGGGTTCAACTCATCTATATCTGAAATAAAATGAGAATTTTGATTTTCATTTTTACAAGATTCATATAACATTTTTCCATTTGAAGATTTCTTACCACTTACAAAAATAACGACATCATTTAGATTAGAAAATTGCTTTAATTGGGGCTCTCTACCGGAAACCTGTCTGCATAAAGTGTCATTTACTATATACTTTATATTAGTATTGGTTGACATTTTTACTCTTTTTTCTATCTCTAAAGTGATGTCTTGATAAGCCTTTGGACTCTTAGTAGTTTGAGAGTATATGTAAATGGATTTATTAAAATCGATTTTCTCTAAATCTTCAAAAGACGCAACAACAATTGCATTATTATTTGTTTGTCCAAGTAAACCAACTACTTCTGCATGCCCCTGTTTGCCAAAAATAATAACTTGTCCATCAATTTGTTTGATCTCTTCATATCCCCCTTTTATTTGATGTTGTAATTTTAGCACAACAGGACAAGAGGCATCTAGCAATTGAATATTATTTTTTAAAGCCAACTCATAAGTTGAGGGAGGCTCGCCATGAGCACGAATCAACACCTTGCAATCTTTCAAATCATGCAAATCATTATGATCTATTATTTTTAAACCCAAAGCATTTAACCGCTCAACTTCTTTGTTATTATGTACTATATCTCCCAAACAATATAAACTGCCTTCATTTTTTAAAATAGATTCAGCCATTTCAATAGCATAAACCACTCCAAAGCAAAATCCAGAATAAGTGTCAATTGTAATTTTCATTATTTCTTATTATTTATTAAATTTTCAATCAAAATGTTTTGATCCTTAAGGGATAAATCTGAATTGTCAATTAAAATAGCATCTTTTGCTTGCACTAAAGGATTTATCTTTCTATTAATATCATGTGCATCCCTATCATTTAGGTTTTTTAAAATTTCATTAAAAGAAACATCATCTCCTTTTTTTAACAACTCATCATGCCTTCTTTTAGCACGAATCTCAGCACGAGCAGTAATAAATAATTTGACTTTTGCATCAGGGAAAACTTTAGTCCCAATATCCCTTCCATCCATAACCACATTCTTAGATTTTCCAATCTCTTGTTGCAAAGCAATTAACTTTTCTCGAACCTCCTTTATTTGAGCAATAATTGAAACATTATCAGAAACTGCTATACCTCTAATCAAACCCTCTACATTTTCTCCATTCAAAATAGTTTCTGATTTTTTTGTGATTGAATTAAATCCAAAATTAAGAGAGATTTCATCAAGTGATTTAAGTAAATTATCAAGATCTACTAAATGATTTTTAATAATACCATTGCGCATACAATATAGTGTAACGGCACGATACATTGCTCCTGTATCAATATAACGCATACCATATTTATTAGCAATTGATTTGGCAATGGTACTTTTCCCACAAGAGGAATGGCCATCAATAGCTATGTTAAAAGGCAAGCTCATCAGAGCCCAAAAGTACTCAAATTTGTTGCAATACTAAAATTATTTGGAACACCCGAAAGATGATAAGATGATCTACTATAATCAAAATGATATTTAGAAACCCTAAATCCTATACCCCAAGAGAAACCTACCATAGCAGGTCGGCTAAGCGTTGATAAATCAAACCTTCTCTGAAAATTAAACCCGCCTCTAATAAATAAACTTTTTCTAAAAGGATTTAACTCGCCCCCAATAACAAGGTGTCGTAAAGCTGTCTTAGCAATACTTTCTTCTTTTATCTCTAAATCCCCAGTCTCAATATTTGTCTGATTCGTTAATTTATAAGGAGACTTAATGTCGAAATTATTAATATTATTATAGGTTAAATGATATCTAAAAGGAAGGTGTGCTAATTCTTTACTTATAGCAAACTGGACTTCAAAAGGCAAACTCTCATTCTCAGATCCATAGGTATTTAATTGCCTTCCAATATTCTTGAAAAGCAATGTTGAAGTAAACCTCTTCTTTGGATTAAAATAAGTAGAACTTATATTGGAAGATAAGGCAAAAGAAGTATAAGTATCGTAAGTAGCATTTAACAAATTAAGGTTTGCCCCTATAAATAATTTCTCATGCACTTTTTTACCAAGTCCAAAAGTTAGCACCTGATCATTTGCAGAAAAAGTGCCCTGATTGTAACCAGCAGCATCATTTCTCTCAAAATCACCATAGTTAATAGCTTTAAGAGAAACTCCAATCACTCCTAATTCTTTAAAATCTCTAGCATAGGAAAAAGAAAGCAAATTAATATCTGAAAAATAATCCCCAAATGTAAAAGCCAACTCATTATGCATTTGCGGATTTAAAAGTGATGGAGTGGTTTGAGATAAAGAAACATCATTATCAAATACTGCAATGGCGCTTCCTCCAAGAGCTTCTATTCTAGGGGAATGTTCAACATTAATAAAAGAAAATGCACTTTGTCCTCCATTTTGAGCAATCATACTCAAAGGAGATAAAAGTGCAATTAATAGTATTTGTCTAACCACTTGTTTTTAACGGCTAACTGCTTTGTTTATTATTACTTAATTTCAACTGCTCCTTCAACCTTTTCAGCCAATAACGCAATATCAATCACCTCATTTAAAGTATCCACATAATGAAAAATCATACCTTTAACATATCTTTCATTAATTTCTAAAATATCTTTTTTGTTTTGTTTTGACAAGATTATCTCATTTATACCAGATCGCTTAGCCGCTAATATTTTCTCTTTAATACCCCCAACTGGAAGCACTTTTCCTCTTAAAGTAAGTTCTCCAGTCATAGCGATTTTTTCTTTTACTTTTCTTTGGGTAAATGATGAAACTAAAGAAGTAAACATAGTAATACCAGCAGATGGACCGTCTTTTGGAGTAGCTCCTTCTGGTACATGAACATGAACATTCCATTTTTCAAAAATATCAGAAGAAAGATCATAAGTATTCGCATGCGCTTTTAAATATTCCATAGCAATTGTAACTGATTCTTTCATTACCGTTCCCAAATTTCCTGTAACTGATAATTTTCCTTTGCCTTGACTTAAACTACTTTCAATAAAAAGAATATCACCACCAACTGCTGTCCAAGCTAATCCTGTAACTACACCTGCAACTGAGTTATCGGTTACTCTGTCTCTATCAAATTTTGGAGCGCCTAATACTTTTTCAACTACCTCAACATTTGGAGAATAATCAAACTCTTGATCCATAGCAATCGATTTTGCGACATTTCTGATCATTTTACTAATCATTTTATCAAGAGTTCTCACGCCTGATTCGCGAGTATATTGATCAACAATTTTCTCTAACATTTCATCTGAAAGAGTAAATTGATCTTCTTTTATTCCATGTAATTTTATTTGTTTTGGCAATAAATGTTTTTTGGCAATCTGAACTTTTTCTTCAATAGTATATCCATTCATTTCAATGATTTCCATTCTATCCCTAAGTGCTGGTTGAATAGTAGCTAATGAATTTGCAGTAGCAACAAACATGACTTTTGACAAATCATAGTCTAATTCTAAATAATTATCATGAAAAGTCTCATTTTGTTCTGGATCTAAAACCTCCAAAAGAGCGGAAGAAGGATCGCCATGATTATCACTTGCAACCTTATCAATCTCATCTAAAACAAACACTGGATTTGATGAATTTGCCTTTTTAACAGATTTAATAATTCTGCCAGGCATTGCCCCAATATATGTTTTTCGGTGCCCTCTAATTTCGGCTTCATCACGCAAACCCCCTAATGAAACTCTCTCATATTTTCTTCCAAGTGCTTCAGCTATTGATTTTCCTAATGAAGTTTTACCCACCCCAGGAGGACCAAACAAACAAAGAATGGGAGACTTCATATCTCCTTTTAGCTTTAGCACAGCTAAATGTTCAATAATTCTTTCTTTAACTTGTTCCAATCCAAAATGATCTCTATCCAAAATTTCTCTAGCTTTATTAAGATCGAAATTATCTTTAGTTACCTCATCCCAAGGCAAATCTAAAATAAGCTCAATATAACTTCTTTGAACTGCATAATCCGACATAGAAGGATTCATTCTTTGTAATTTTCTTAACTCCTTATCAAATGCATTTGCAATATCTTTATTCCACTTCTTTTTAGAGGCCTGCTTACGCATTTCTTCAACTTCTTTATGCGAACCACTTCCTCCTAATTCTTCTTGTATTGCTTTCATTTGTTGATTCAAAAAATACTCCTTTTGTTGCTGGTCTAAATCAGTCTGCACTTTTGATTGAATCTTATTTTTCATTTTTAGCATTTGCAGCTCTTTGGTTAAAAGTTCTAATGCTGAAATTGCCCTTTTTTTCAAATCAATTTCTTCTAAGAGCAACTGCTTTTCTGCTAAACCAATATTCATATTTGAAGAAACAAAGTTTATTGCAAATGATGAATTTTTAATATTTTTAATGGCTATTGCAGCTTCACTAGGAATATTTGGAGATGCCTCAATAATTTGTAATGACAAATCCTTAACTGAAGAAACTAAAGCGGTAAATTCATCATCCTTTACTTCTGGCTTTACTTCTTTTAACTCTGTAATTTGTGCTTTAAAATAAGGAGTATCTTGGATCATTTTATCAATCTTAAAACGCTTACGACCTTGTATTACAACAGTAATGTTTCCATCAGGCATTTTTAACATTTTAAGAATACTCGCAATTGTCCCTACTTCATGTAAATCGCTCATCTCTGGAAGTTCTACATCAAAATCCTTTTGAGCAACTACACCTATCATTTTATTGCCACTTTCTGCATCCTTAATAAGTTTAACGGATCTGTCTCTCCCAATAGTAATAGGAATAATAACCCCAGGAAATAAAACAGTATTTCTTAAAGGCAATATAGGTAAAATATCAGGAGCGTCTTCCTTGGAGATTTTGGCCTCATCCTCATCACTCATCAAAGGCAAGAACTCTGTATCTTCATTCAATAAATCTGATAAATTTAATGAACTCATTCTTATATTTTTTTTCATAATAAATTGTTTTCCCTAATTAAAAATGCAATTAGCGTACCATAAAAACAAAATGGTCTTTTTGTCAGTTATTACTCGTTTCGATAGCGTTTTGTCATATCATATACATGGCTAAGAATGTCTTTTTCTACTTTATCAAACTTAAGTTTTCTTCTAGCAAATACTTTTTCTACTACATCAAAAACTTTAGCCAATTTGTAAACTGAAAAACCTGAAGCACCTCCCCAACTAAATGAAGGAATAAAATTTCTTGGAAATCCACTGCCAAAAATATTAGCACTAACACCCACAACAGTACCTGTATTAAACATGGTATTTATACCACATTTTGTATGATCTCCCATTATTAATCCACAAAACTGAAGGCCAGTATTCTTAAAACTTTCTGTCTCATAATTCCACAACTTAACCTCAGCATAATCATTTTTAAGGTTAGAATTATTAGTGTCGGCTCCTAAATTACACCACTCACCAATTACCGAATTACCTAAAAAGCCATCATGTGCTTTAGATGAATACCCAAAAAATACAGCATTACTAACCTCACCACCCACCTTACAAAAAGGTCCCAAAGTAGTAGCCCCATAGATTTTTGAGCCCATTTTTAATACTGAATTATTCAACATAGCAAAAGGCCCTCTAACCAAAGATCCCTCCATGATTTCTGCATCTTTACCGATATATATAGGTCCATTTTCAGTATTTAAAATACTACAAGAAACTTTCGCTCCTTTTTCAATAAATATTTTATCTCCAATTAAAGTATTGCTTTGATTTAAAGTTTGAGATTTTCTTTTTGCTAAAAACTCAAAATCACTATTTATCTCTCTATCATTATCTAAGAAAATATCCCATAAATTTTCAATAGAATTAAAAGACGCATTAGAATCAATGATATTTAATTTATCGCTAGTAAAAGTACTATTTCTAAAAGCAAATATTACTCCATTTTTTGCTAAAGCCTCTCCAATTCTTAAACTATTTAATTCGGTTATTAACGCTTGTGATGGAAAAATTCTAGCATCAATCCAAAGATTGTCTTTTTGAACCTTTAAAGCAAACTTAGCTGATAAATAATCTTCTGTTTTTACCGAAACAGACTTGTAATACTGTTCCCATTTCTCTTTTATTGTGAATATCCCAACTCTGAAGTAGGCAATAGGACGGGTAAAACTTAAGGGATAATAGTTAACCCGATTGTTGTCAAATAATATTACATTCATAGAGGACAAAGTTAACTAAAAAAGCCCACACAAATGTGCGGGCTTTTAGTATAGTTTGAAATGCTATTACTTTTGAAATTTCTTATATCTATTTTGGAATTTATCAATTCTTCCTCCTGTATCCATTACTTTAGCTTTACCTGTAAAAAATGGATGTGTATCAGAAGAGATTTCCATCTTAAATAAAGGATATTCATTTCCATCTTCCCACTTAATTGTATCTTTAGTATCAGCACAAGACTTTGTTAAAATAGCATAATTACTTGACATATCTTTGAATACGCACAATCTGTAATTATCTGGATGTATGTCTTTTTTCATAATCTTAAATCTTAAATTAGGGCTGCAAAAATAATAAGTTTTATCATTTCAGCAACTTTATAGCCAACAAAAGTTACAGATTTAAATCATTAAGCAATGAATTAATTGCTTTTACTTCATCAGCTGAAATTTTTAATTGACTCTTCTCAGCATCATCAAGATGAATTTCCACAATACGTTCAATTCCATTTTTACCTAAAATAACTGGGGCTCCAATACATAAATCATTTAAACCAAATTCTCCTTCAAGTAAGACAGAACAAGGAAACATTTTTTGCTGATCACAAGCAATTGCTTGAACCAAACTACTTACTGCCGCACCAGGAGCATACCAAGCTGAAGTACCTAACATTGCTGTTAATGTAGCGCCACCCACTTTAGTATCTTGTAATACTTTTTGTAATCTTTCATTAGATAAAAATTCGGAAATCCTAACAGAATTTCTGGTTGCGAGTCTTGTTAAAGGAACCATTCCGGTGTCGGAATGACCTCCAATTACCATGCCATCAACATCAGAAGAAGGGCATCCCATTGCCTCTGCTAATCTGTATTTAAATCTTGCGGAATCCAAAGCGCCACCCATACCAATAATTCTGTTTTTAGGCAAGCCAGTTGATTTATAAGTTAAATAAGTCATGGTATCCATAGGATTACTTACAATAATCAAAAAAACAGCAGGAGAATATTTAATTAATTGCTCAGCAACTGATTTTACAATTCCTGCATTGATTCCAATTAATTCCTCTCTTGTCATTCCTGGTTTTCTTGGAATTCCTGAAGTAATTACAGCAATATTACTGCCTGCAGTTTTTGAATAATCGTTAGTGCTTCCTGTAATTTTAGTGTCAAATCCATTCAAAGAAGCTGTCTGCATCAAATCCATTGCTTTTCCTTCAGCAAAATTTTCTTTAATATCAACCAATACTACTTCTGAAGCAAAATTCTTGATTGCAATATATTCTGCACAACTTGCACCTACTGCTCCCGCTCCTACTACTGTAACTTTCATTTATTTTTCTAAATTAATTTATTATTTTAAGCATCAATATTTGCATACTTGGCATTTGCTTCAATAAACTCTCTCCTTGGAGGAACTTCATCTCCCATAAGCATAGAAAAGACTCTATCGGCTTCTGCTGCATTGTCAATTGTAACCTTCTTTAATGTTCTATATTCAGGATTTAGAGTTGTATCCCAAAGCTGAGAGGCATTCATTTCCCCCAGACCCTTATATCTTTGGATAGAAATATTCCCATCTTTATCTCCTTTCATCTCTTGAATCATCAAATCTCTTTGATTTTCATCCCAGCAATATCTTTGATCTTTTCCTTTTTTTAATAAATATAAAGGAGGAGTAGCAATGTAAACATAACCTTGCTCAACAAGTGGCTTTAAAAAGCGGAAGAAGAAAGTGAGTAACAAAGTAGCAATATGAGATCCATCAATATCGGCATCCGTCATAATTACAACTTTGTGATATCTTAACTTTTCTATATTTAATTCTCTTGAATCTTCAACTGTTCCAATAGAAACTCCAAGTGCCTTAAACATATTTCTTATCTCTTCATTTTCAAAAACCTTATGTTGCATTGCTTTTTCAACATTAAGAATTTTACCTCTAAGGGGCATAATGGCTTGAAAATGTCTGTCTCTGCCTTGCTTGGCAGTTCCACCTACAGAATCGCCCTCAACCAAGAAAATTTCACACTTTGCTGGATCTTTTTCTGAACAATCAGAAAGTTTGCCTGGAAGTCCAGAACCAACAAGTACACTCTTTCTCTGGACCATTTCTCTAGCCTTATTAGCCGCATTACGAGCAGTTGCAGCTAAAATAACTTTCTCAACAATAAGTCTTGCTTGCTCAGGGTTTTCTTCTAAATAAAAAGTAAGCATATCACTTACTGATTGGGAAACTGCTGTAATCACTTCTTTATTTCCCAGCTTGGTTTTTGTTTGACCCTCAAATTGAGGCTCCATTACTTTAACTGAAACTACAGCTGTTAATCCTTCTCTAAAATCATCAGCAGCAATTTCGATTTTTATTTTCTTTAATAATCCTGAATCATCAGCATATTTCTTAAGTGTTCTAGTAAGCCCTCTTCTAAATCCAGAAAGATGAGTTCCTCCCTCATGAGTATTGATATTATTCACATAGGAATGAACATTTTCAGTATATGAGTTATTGTAAACCATAGCAACCTCAACTGGGACTCCATCTTTTTCTCCATCAAAATAAATTATTTCATCTAAAATAGAAACTCTTGTTTCGTCTAAAAAAGAAACAAATTCTTTTAAGCCTCCTTCAGAATAAAAATCTACTTTTATAAATTCTCCCTTATCATCTGTTCTTCTTTTGTCAGTAATAGAAAGATGAATCCCTTTATTTAGAAAAGCCAACTCTCTTAAACGAGCCACTAAGATATCAAAGTGAAATACTGTATCCTCAAAAATTGTAGCATCTGGCTGAAAAGTAACAAAAGTTCCTGTTTTATCACTTGCTCCTATTTCACGAACATCATATTGTGGTACTCCAATTTTATATTCTTGCTCAAAAACCTTACCCTCTCTATGCACCTCAACTCTTAAATCAGATGAAAGTGCATTCACACATGAAACTCCAACGCCATGAAGCCCTCCAGAAACTTTATAGGACCCTTTATCAAACTTTCCTCCAGCATGCAAAATAGTCATTACAACTTCAAGAGCTGATTTCCCTTCTTTTTCGTGCATTCCTGTTGGAATCCCTCTACCATTATCAGTAACAGTTATGGAGTTGTTTTCATTAATAAAACAATCAATATGAGAACAGTGCCCAGCTAAAGCCTCATCAATTGAATTATCCACTACCTCATAGACCAAATGATGCAATCCTTTTACCCCAATATCGCCAATGTACATAGCCGGTCTTTTCCTAACCGCCTCTAAGCCTTCAAGTACTTGAATATTATCTGCACCATACTCTTTATTTTTATTTTCTTCACTCATAAATTACATTATTTACTGCTTCATTTTTAAAAGAAACAAATATACAATTTTACTAGCGATTAAAAGCACAAAAAGATAAATAAAAAATAGCTTGTCTTATCAACATGAGTTGATAACTTTTAGAAGGAAAAATTAACCCCAAATACACCATTAAATCCAACTTCACGATAGCCGATCCAAAGGTCTTCTTTTGAGTTTGTAAGATTATTTAAATGCAAATAGGCAGAAAGCTGTTTTGAATAAGAATAATATACTCCTAAATTGGCATGAATCTGCGCTGAAAGTTTAGAGTCGCTATCATTTACACTTCTTTCTCCCATATAACTTATGGATGGAGCAACTTTTATTTTATCTCTTAAATTTATTGGAGCACTTAAATTTGCAGTAAAATTAGGTTTGTGATAGACATCTACATCCCAACTAAAGAAATCCGCATTTGCATTCAAGCTAATAATATCATTGATTTTTCTAGAATAATTAGCATTCGCATGCAATTGTTTTACATCAAGATACCCAACTTTAAAACGATTATAGCTGAGGTGTACGGTATCAATAAAATGGGCAAAATTCTGAACTGTTCCAAAAGCAATACTTCCTTCAAATACTTCT
>JACKQG010003034.1_pt1 | contig 21073 bp, 19 predicted proteins | sample 8237621 | NCBI WGS metagenome assembly JACKQG01 (sample SAMN15677084, study PRJNA649215) | marine metagenome | biome: marine; feature: Black Sea; material: saline water; isolation source: suspended particulate matter (SPM) from the Black Sea western gyre | collected 2013-06-09/2013-06-10 | depth... | reverse complement strand
TAGTGGTACATTTTTAAACGACCACTTTTGGTACAATTTAAAGAGACCATTAACAAGGGTCATCATTTTCGATTTTTTAATCGTGCACGAATACAACAATATATAATATTAAACGGCTTTAAAGTAATTCGTGAAAATCATCAGATACCCGCAAAAGCACTTCCATTGAAACCTCTTACATATATTAATAAAAACAATTTCAATAGTGTCTTTAATAATCTACCCATTGCTGATTTCGGTTTTTTATTACAGAGTGATGAAAATTTTATCCCTATTGGCAATTCAGAGCACTTTCATGGTAATATAAAAGTGCCAATTAAGTATGTCGACTATATGAAGAAATCTATAGAGAAAAATTTAGTGGAAAAAAATTGTATTAGTAATCAAACTAAAACGTATTTATATAGTCTTATTGGGATAAATGATAAAAACGAGTAAACTACACTGTATAAATTATTCTCGAGGGAAGTTAAAAATAAATGATTAATAAAAAGTGATGAATATTAAAAGAACAAATGAATTAACAGAGACTGTTTATACCCCGGAATCTGAAATGAGAAATCCGTTAAAAATGATAAAAGCGATGTTTGCAGACTTGCTAAAGTCTCGTGGATTAGCATATCAAATGTTAGCTAGAGATATCAAAGCTCAATATCGTCAGTCATATTTTGGAATTTTATGGGCTTTTTTACCTCCTCTTGCAACGGCTGGTATTTTTATTGTATTGAATAGCAAGGGCTTCATAAATATAGAGAATACCAATATTCCCTATCCTGCCTTTGCAATGATCGGGACGTTACTTTGGCAGGTATTTGTTGATAGTCTTAATGCGCCATTAAAAGTGGTGAATCGCTCAAAAGCACTCCTTGTGAAGATTAATTTCCCTCGAGAAGCAATTATTATTTCTGGAATAGGAGAAGTGATATTCAACTTATTCATTAAATTAATAATATTAGTGATAGTCTTTATCGTTTTTAAAATTCCATTTTCACTGGGGGTTATTTTATCAATATTAGCAATTCTAAATATTGTACTGCTGGGAATCACTATTGGAGTAATACTTACACCACTAGGGATATTATACACAGATATTTTGCAAGCTTTACCTGTTGTAACAGGATTATGGTTTTTTATAACACCTGTTGTGTATCCACCACCCCAGACTTTTCCATTTTCATTACTTGCGACTCTGAACCCCATAAGCCCACTTCTAACTGGTGCGAGAGAGTTGGCAACTGAAGGTTTTATCTATAATCCATTACCATATTTAGTGGTTACTGTATTAGCTATTATTGCATTGTTGATATCATGGATTCTCTATCGCTTATCATTGCCATTAATAGTTGAAAGACTGGGGGCCTAAGTGAAATCTGAGTATCTGGTTGAAGTTGATAATATTTCAAAAAAATTCTGTAGAGATTTACGTACTTCATTAAAATATGCTATCAGAGATATCTCGAGAGAGATTGCTGGGAAACCCATGGGCACAGAATTGAGGGAAAAGGAATTCTGGGCAGTTAGGAACGTGTCATTCGTTGTTAAAAGAGGAGAGGCTCTCGGAATTATTGGTCCCAATGGAGCAGGCAAATCAACCATTCTGAAAATGCTTAACGGTATTTTTAAACCTAATTCAGGATTTATCAGAATGAGGGGCCGTGTCCAGGCTCTAATTGAACTTGGAGCAGGTTTTAATCCTATTCTTACCGGACGTGAAAATATATTCATAAATGGAGCAATTTTAGGTATATCAAGTTCTGAGATAAAAAAACAATTAGAAAGTATCATTGATTTTGCTGAGCTAAGTGATTTTATTGATACTCCGGTTGTTAGTTACAGTTCCGGAATGAAAGTTAGGCTTGGATTTGCCATCGCTATACATATGAAACCGGATGTTTTGATAATAGATGAAGTTCTATCGGTTGGTGACCATCGATTCAGGAGAAAAGCCCGAAATGCAATGGCTGAAATGCTCAACCTGGATGTTGCCCTAATTTTTGTTTCGCATAATATACATGAAGTACTTGGAATTACTAATAAGGCGTTATTGCTGGATAAAGGTGAAACTAAGATTTATGATAAAACGCCTGTTGTATGTTCAAAATATCTTTCTAAAAGTTTTAGTCCTAATCAATTAGATAAAAGTTGTGAATTTGATTATATGAATAAACGAACAGGAGAATTATATATAACCCAAGTAGAATTGCATAAGGATAACGGAATATTCAGTAACTCCATTACTGTTAATCGAGAAGATGCAACTTTTAAGATAAAGATTAATTATCAAGCGCTAACTGATATTAATGAGCCCGTTTTTCATATATTTAATCTGGGTACTATTTTTGGTGATAAGGTTGGATATAACATAATAAAGGATCATTGTAAGATCAAAAATAACAGTACAATGGAACGCAGTTATATTTTTAACTTAAAAGATTATCATCCTGGAGGGTATAAAATTGCTTATGAATTAGGTACTGAAGGTGGACCAAGGCTTGAAGGAATTAATAATTTGTTTCATTTTAACGTAGTTGCTTCACAAAGTCTGATTAGCAAAGAAAATAATCCTCAGGATGGAGACACTTATTTTGCCAGAATGCTTGACAACGATCGAGGATCTTCAATATTATCAGTAAAAATGGAAAAATAACCTTACCTGCTTGTTCTCATATTCCCTAAATGATCAAGTATTTGATTTATATTCATTCGATTTATGAAAAAATTGCCAGAAAACTGGGTAGACAGTTTCGGTATATAAGTTATTGTAATAATACTGTAAAACTTTATGCGCGTACCCATAATGAATGGAAACACACAAGTCCAAGAGAACAGGATTACATTGAAAGACTGCTGAAACAGGGTTCAAATAATTCAGTATTCTGGGATATTGGTTCAAACATTGGATTATTTTCAGTACTGTTTAGCAAAAAATATCCAGAGGCAAAAATACTTGCTTTTGAACCGGCGCCTACTAATTACAAAGTGATTCTTGAAAATATTAAGCTGAATAACCTGAATAATATTGAAGTATATGATATTGCTCTGGGAGAATCACAGGAAAACTTAATTTTAAAAGGATTGGATGAAAAGGGCTGGGGAGGATCCTCATTTTTAAGACCAGACAATATTGGTGAAAAGGAATATTCGGTTGTAGTCACTTCTGGATCAATGCTTGTGAATAAACAAAATTATTCCATTCCGACCCTTCTTAAAATAGATGTTGAAGGTTTTGAGATGTCGGTTCTACATGGTTTGGAGGATATTCTAGTTAAACACCATCCAGATATATTTATTGAATTTCACCCTGAATATTTAGCCCAGATAGGGATATCATTGGCAGATGGAATAAATTATATTGAAAAACAGGGTTATCGGCTTGTCCATCTTGCAAAAGTGTTAACTGGGAATCAATATCTAGGAATTTTTGAACACCCAATCGAGTAAAATGCTTTCTGTAATTATTCCAACGTACGGTAGGGCAAATGATTTAAAGGCGACCGTAAAATCCATTTTAAATCAATCCCTTGAAGATTTTGAAATAATAATAGTTGATAACGAACAAGCGATTTCAAGCAGTGATCAAGTTACGGAGTTAGTACAGCAAGAAAAAAAAATACACTATGTACAAATCAAATTATCTGGGGTTACCTATGCCAGAAGTATTGGCAATTTATTAGCAACAGGTGAAATCATACTCCAAATCGATGATGACGTGTCATTGCTTGATGTGGATTGCTTAAAGAAAATTGTTAATCTTTTCAAAAGTTCAGAGATTGATGTTATAGGTGTATTGGAATTACACAGTGAGGCTGATGTTGAATCATTTTTAGCGAAACAATCGGTGTATTCAGATGGGGATATGATTAATCAATTTGAAAATACAAAGATTGGACAGTTGGGCGGTTACTATAATATAACGACCGGTTTTGAGAAATTGTTAGATCAACCGCAAGGCATATATCCAATTCAATCCTTTCGTAGTTGCTTCATGGCTTATCGCAAATCTGTTTTATCCAAGTTGAAGAATTGGGATTCGAATTATTGTACGGTTGGTAGCAGAATAGGGGTCCGCGAAGAAACGGATTTTCTATTAAGATGTAGAAATGCCGGTTATAAAATATACTATACAAATATTACCGCTATTTGGCATCGCGCCGGCGACCGGGATAAATCTTTAATTGTAAGGGAAAGGGGAATAAAACGCCATTTTTACTACGCTGCCGGTCATAGCTATATGGCGATGAAAGATATGATTGAAACGGGACAATTTCTAAAAATAATACCATGGTTTATTTATCAAATGCTATGGGGGAGTTATAAAAATCCTGGACTATTTAAAGTTATTTATCATAATCACAGTTTATCTGGATCTGTCTTTAATATTATGGGATTTATTGGAGGAATTCTTTTTGCTTTATCCCATAAGCGCAAAATATTGACTGATTTCAATAACTATATTAATACACTTGAGCCATAAAACGATTTGAACATTCTGCTTTTCAGTGATCAGTATTATCCCATGGGGGGTGCTATTGAGCAGTATATTCGCTTTTTGTCAGAAGAACTCACCCGCAAAGGAAATTCAATCTCGATTTTAACCCGTGCTGTTGATGGGCTGCCGGATTCAAATATAGAAAATAGTGTAACGATTATTAGACGATATGAATTGAATCTTGTAATCAGCAATCCGGGTAAAACAGCCAGAAAATGGCGAAAGCTGAAAAACATCGTTAGAGATTTAAAACCCGATGTGATTTATGCGAATCATCATTCGTCATTAATTGCAATTAAAATCGGAAAATACCTATCCATTCCAGTTGTATATGGTTGTCATGGCTGGGGATTATTATGCCCGTTAAAAATTCGATTAATTAAACCTGACGGCTCTCTATGCTACAATCAAAGGAATGTTGTGGATTGCCAACAGTGCTTTAACCAAATGGGGGTAGAAGTAAAAAGATTCCCAAGAATCTTGAGATATGTAAAGCATCAAATAACAAAATATGTATTAATTCCCAGGAAAGTAAGACAGTATTCCCAATACGAACAGTTATTAAATACCTCGGAAGCCAAGATTGGTAATTCGAATCTAACAACATCACTTTTTGATGATATGAAGACGGTATATCTAGGTGTAGATACAGATGTTTATCGTAAACAATCTGCAAATGCATTTCGAGAGCGCTTTGGAATAAATGATCAATATATCTTGGTGCCAGGTAGAATTGACAAAATAAAAGGTCAAGAATGGGCGATCAGGGCTTTAAGCCATTTGTCGCCTGAATATACACTAGTGATTGCTGGGACATCAAAATTATTCAGTGGGTCCGAAGATCAACACAATTCATATCTTGTCCATTTAAAAAATATGGCGTTGGAGTTTGGGTTAGATTCAAGAATAATCTTCACGGGACTATTGGAACGAGATGAGCTAATTCAGGCTTATAGTGGCGCGGTTGTAACCGTGGTCCCCTCAGTTTGGTTGGAGTCCTTCGGTTACGTCACCGCGGAAGCCATGGCTTGTGAATGCCCGGTAGTCATTACAGACAACTGCGGCTCTGCGGAGTTGATAACGGATGAAGTAGATGGGTGTATTGTACCCCGAATGAATGGTTTTGCTATTGCAGAAGCAGTAAAAAAAATAGCAGAAAAACGAGAGGCAATGGGAATTTTTGCACGCGATACTGTGACTAAAAAACTAACCTGGTCTTATATCGCAGATCAAGTTCAGGATATCTTGACAAAAGCTGTGGAAACTAATTGACAACTGCATTGAAAAAAATTCTTATTCTAACAACGGTAGGACCGGATAAAAAAGAGCATGGTAATTATCAGGATATTTATGACCGGATTGGAATTTTTAAGGATCTGGGGCTGGAAATACAGGTAGCCTATTTTCACCGCAACGGCAGCAACACTGAATCATCCGAAGATATTAAAGTCCTGCCAATTGACACAACCGACAGGCGCCTGTTTAAGTTTGATGGAGCCCTGGGATTAGATAGTTCAGTACAAGTTGAGGAAATGATAAAAGTTGTGAAAAATTATCAACCGCATTTCGTTTTTGCGGAGTATTTTTACTTTTCAAAATTAATCACACAACTGAAACCGCTATTCCCGGACATACAATTTTGTATTCGGTGCCACAATTTCGAATATCAGCATTTACGGGAGAAATTTGCCCTGAAGAAATCGAGTTCGTTGCGCGAACGACTGGTTCGATGGTACAATCTAATTCGGTGTCATAACTATGAAAAAGCAATGGCAGCCAGTGCTGATCTGATCTTCTGTATATCGAAATATGATGCCGATTTATACTCCCGCCAGTTTGTTGGAAATAATCATTTCCTGTACCTGCCTGCGAGTATGGTCTATCAACCCATTTACCAGGTGGCAGAGCATTCACCTCTCAACGTTTTATATCTTGGTAGTGATTTCAGTAATAGTTACAATCTGGAAGGTGCCCAATGGGTGGTTAAAATCGCGAAACAGGTCGATTCAGAAAAACTGAAATTCCATATCTGCGGAAAAAATCTTCCTGAAACTATAGTATCGGAAACCTCAATAAAATATCACGGATTCGTTCATGAACTGGAAGCATTGCTGGTTAATATGGACTTTGCCATTCTACCCAATTATCATGGCTACGGGATGAAAGTTAAAGCCTATGAATTATTCCAACGGAGATTTCCAGTGATTATTACTGATCGTATCCATCAATCATTCAAAGGTACATCTGGAGAAACTTATCTGGTTGCGGACAGTCTTCCTGACTGGGTGGATAATTGCTATAAACTACAGGATCCTGATTTAAGAGCCCGTCTCAGTAAAAATATTAGTACATTCATGACCCAAAATTTCAACCAGGAACGGGTTGTCAATATTCTCAAAGATAGTCTCAATTTATAACCAATGCCTTTTCTAACTTTCCGACGCTTTTACCTCGATAAATATTTGACTGAAAATATTTCCTATCTGCAAGGGAAGGTCCTGGATATTGGCGGTAAAAAAGAGAATAAACGAGGGGACTTTAGACCACCCATTAGTCAGGTAGAAAGCTGGGAGTATCTCAATACTGATCCGAGTACTAAACCTGATATCCGGGCTGGAGCCGAACAAATTCCTGTTTCAGGTGAATCGTACAACACATTGTTGCTTACAGAGGTTTTGGAGCATGTCCTGGATCCTTTGCAAGTCTTAGCTGAGACCCATCGAGTTTTAGCCGTGGATGGTGTTCTGGTACTTTCAATGCCCTTTCTGGTTCCGGTCCACAGCGATCCCCATGATTACCAGCGCTGGACCCGGCAAAAGCTGGAATTGGAATTGCAGAAAGCGGGCTTCAAAATCAAGGTTTTCAACTCTATGGGAGGTATACTGGCAGTCATCTGGGATTTAATGTATCGCCAGTGTTCGTCAGAGGCTCTTTTACCGCGCATAATAGGAAAATGTTTATTTTATTTGGCTCCTCTGTTCAAAGTATTCGATATGCTGGTTTCAAATCAAAAGGGCATTACTACCGGTTATTTTCTGATTGCCCAAAAATATTGATGAAAATTCCGAATCTAAACCGGTCCCTGGTGCGTTTCTGGTTGTGGATACATAATTTTTCAGTACGCCTGATTCACCGTTATGCCATCCGTCTGGAAGGTGGTCTCCATCCCAAACACCGGATTATGAATTATCACCAGTTTTTTATTGACCACATTTTTGAGGGTGACACAGTTTTGGATATCGGATGTGGAAATGGTGCATTAACCAGGGATGTGGCTCAAAAAGCAAAAAATGTAATCGGCATTGATATATCAAGGCAAAATATTAATATTGCCGAAACAGAGTATAATACACCCAATATTGAATATATTTTTGGAGATGCTACAACCTACAATTTCAAGCAGAAATTTGACGTTATTATTATATCTAATGTATTAGAACATATAGATAAACGTGTTGAGTTTCTCCAATCTATAAAAGAATTAGCTCCGAAATTGTTAATACGTGTGCCCGCAATTAACCGTGACTGGATTACCTATTATAAAAAAGAACTAAAGGTGGAATGGCGGCTTGATTCCACACACTTTACTGAATATACGGCTGACAGTTTGGTAAATGAGTTTGAAAAAGTTGGCCTATCTCTAACCGAAACCAATATTAAATTCGGAGAATTCTGGGTAGTTGCTGAATGAAGATTTTTATCCATGGCAGAGATAAAATGAACTGGTCTATAGATAATGATAGAAGACACCTGGAAAAAGCCCTCAAAAGACTTGGATATCCAATTACACAATCTCCACTATCCTGTCAAATATTTTATAATATCTGGTGGAACTTGATTCAACATCGTCTGATTAGATGGTATTTTAAGGCTCGGAAGCCGGAGTGTGTTTTAGCGACAGTTACAAACGATCTAAAATATCAGAGAGATGATTTTTTTACAATATCTCCATATATTGATTATTGGATATATGCTAATTCTTATCAAAAATCTGATCTGGTGAATTATGGTATTAAAGAAGATAGATTGATGTATAATCCTTTTTATGTAGACATTGAGACCTTTAAGAATCTTGAATGGACAAAGGAAGATTTAGCACTAGAATTCCAGATCCCCTACAGGGAAATAAAAAATAAAATAATAATAGGGTCTTTTCAGAGAGATTCATTAGGTAACGATCTTGCAAAGCCAAAATGGCAAAAAAACCCCGATCTTTTACTTGAGATTTGTTCCAAATTAGATTCATCTCAGTACCTTCTTCTTCTTTCTGGTCCTCGCCGGCACTATATTGTTAGACAATGTAGACTCAGAAAAATACCTTATTTTTACGTAGGTAATGATTCAATGCACGCTACAAATCGAGATGACATAATTCTTAATAATCAATCTTTAGTGAATATAAACAAATTATATAACATAGTGGATATTTGTCTAATCACATCGAAATCAGAAGGTGGTCCCAAGGCTGTTCTGGAATCAACATTGGCTGAAACGTTAGTATTGTCAACGAGGGTAGGAATGGCTCCTGATATTCTGGATTCCAGGTCATTGTGTGACACAACGGACGAATTTATCAATAAGATTAAAGAACTCACGAATAACACCACTAAATATAAAGAGCTATCAGAAGTAAATTATAAACGAGTTTGTGCTATAAATAATTTATCAAGTTATACAGATCGTATTTCAAGTATTATACAAACCGCAGTAACTGAAATTTAGGTCAAGACCAGATAGACAATAAATGAAAATACATATTTTATATACATTTCAAGATAATCCCTGGGGTGGTGGAAACCAATTTTTAAAGGCGTTGAAAAACCAATTTATGTTAAATGGTGTGTATTGCCTGAATCCTGCTGATGCTGATATAATTTTGTTCAATAGTCATCATCAAACAAGGTCCATTTTAAAATTAAAGAAGAAACATTCTGATAAAATATTTATCCATCGTTTAGATGGGCCCATATTCAAATTGCGAGGCAGTTATTTTTTTCTGGATAAATTTATTTTCCAGATAAATCAATCAGTTTCCCATGGTACCGTTTTTCAATCCGATTGGAGTAAAAAAAATTGTATCCTATCCGGGTTGAAAATGCCGCCGTATTCGACGGTAATTTATAATGCACCGGACCCGCAGATATTCTATATAATTAATAAAGCAAATTTATCGAATCGTAAAAGAAAGATTGTAGCCGTTTCCTGGTCAAACAATCATCGAAAAGGATTTGATATTTATTCGTATCTGGATAAAAACCTTGATTTTTCAATGTATGAAATGAAATTTATTGGGAACACTCCCATCGCCTTTAAAAATATTAAGCATATACCACCATTGCCCAGCAATGAATTAGCTGAAGAACTCCATAAATCTGATCTCTATCTAACCGCTTCCATAGATGATCCCTGCTCAAATGCCTTAATTGAAGCGATTCACACAGGGTTGCCCGTATTAGCACGTCATTCCGGAGGGCATGTCGAATTAGTTAAGGGATACGGAACAACATTTGACGGGGAAACTGACGTGATTATGAAAATCGAACAGGTTTTTCAATCTGAATTCAAATTCACCCCCCAAAATGTACTGGATAAAATTGATGAGGTAGCAAAAAATTATTATCGTTTCTGCTCAAAGGTTTACAATAATAAGAATGAACTGATAACCCAATATAACCAATGGAATTATTATCAAGATTTATGGAAATACGGCGTTTGTAAATTTCAAGAAAAATTTATACAATATCGTTGACCGGACTTAAAAAGCATCAACAACGGATCTGCCTTTTTTTCACCAATCCCCTTAGTTTAAAAACCTGGGAGGAGTTTGGGATTATTGATCGGGAAACGATTCTTTATAAATATTTGTGTGATAAGAATATAAATGTATCTTTTTTTACATATGGTAATGAACAGGATTATAAATATTCAGAGGCGATTTTTCCTATTACCATTCGACCAGCCTACGAAAATTCCACTCCCCCCCAAACTCTTCCTGGTCGTATCATCAGTTCCTTAATCATACCGTTCAAGTTTTATAGTTTTTTTAAGGAGCAGGATATTTTGAAAACCAATCAAATGCGGGGAGCCTGGATTCCTTTGATGGTAAAATGGTTGACAGGTAAAAAGTTGTTGGTACGCTGCGGCTTCGAACAGTACCAGTTACTTATGGTAAAAAAAGCCTCGTACTTCAAATGCTGGTTTTATTATTTCCTTTCCAAAGTCGTATACAAAAACGGGGATGCTATTATTGTCACTTCCTCTTCAATTGCTGATTTTATCAGTACCACCTTTGTCATCGATCGGGGAAAGATATCCGTTTACTCAAACCTGATCGATACTGAAATATTCCGATTTTCTGAAATTGGCAAAGAAGAGAAAAAACTACTTTTTGTAGGGCGCTTGAATTCGGAAAAGAATCTGTTTAACCTGATAACAGCGGTAAAAAAAGTCAATATCCCGTTAACAATCGTTGGTGAAGGGGAATTACTATCAGACTTACAGGAGCATACTGCCCAGATCAGTGCTGATGTTACCTTCTTAGGACTTGTACCAAATCCTGAATTACCAGAACTTATTGCGCAGCATAATATCTTCATACTGCCTTCCTTAAATGAGGGCAATCCTAAAGTTCTCCTGGAAGCCATGAGTTGTGGTCGTGCAGTCATAGGTACCGATGTACCAGGAATCAGAAATATTATCAGCCACCAGATAAACGGCTTGCTTTGCGGAACCGAGGCCGATCAAATCGCAGGCGCTGTTGACATTTTACATAACGATATAAACTTGCAGCAAACCCTCGGAAAAAATGCCCGTCAGTACATAGAAAATAATTGTAGTGCTGAAAAAATTGTGTCTCAAGAAATCGCTGTAATCAGACGGCTGTTAAATGAGTAAGAGTTCCTCCTTGGCTGTCATCATGTCAGTTTATAATGGCGAATTATATTTAAAACAGGCTATTGAAAGCATCTTGAAACAAAGTTATCCTGATTTCAAATTTTATATTACCGATGACGGCAGTAGGGATAAATCATGGGATATTTTAAACGAATATAATGATAGCCGAATTCATTTGTGGCGACATAAGAATAATCTGGGGTTGACGAAAACACTCAATCAAATGCTGAACAATATTGAAGAGAACATCATCGTCAGAATGGATGGCGATGATATATCTCATTCGTCAAGATTAGAAAAAATTGTGGGAGTTTTTGATTCTACAAGCGCAGCATGGGTAACAACCAGGGTTGATTTGATCGATGAATCAGGGGTGCATTTAAAACAGACCTTGGAGTCGCGAACTACTCAAATATATATAGATGAATATTTATCAAATTATAATTTTTATTGCCATGGTGCCATGGCTTTTAAGCGGAAAAGTGTTCAAGACCTGGGGGGGTATAATGAATCTCTGCAATTTTCTCAGGATTATGATTTATGGCTACGGATGTTTGATAAATACGGACAACCTGTAATCATACCGGAAACTTTATATTCAGTCAGGAGACATCATCAGAATATTTCAAGAACAAAATGGAAGTCTCAATTGAGATCTCGTCTGGAAATTAGTAATTCATATGGTTCCAGACATTGGTTTTTTACTCCCTGGACAAAATTTGTCTTACTATTCTTTAATTCATGCACGGCGGGATTGACGCTCAGCATTGAAAGATTATTCAAGCGCTACCTGGTACTGAAATCAATTATTACTAATAAATTTTGAAATTCTCACTGATATGTGCCACCATTAATCGGACTGAGGCAATTGACCGCTTACTTAACTCTTTAACAGGTCAGACACACAACGATTTTGAGTTTGTTATGGTTAATCAGAATAGCGATGGTCGTCTGCTTCCGATCATTGAAAAATATGCCGAGCAATTTGAGATCATACACATCATTTCAGAACCGGGATTGTCAAAGGCTCGGAATCTGGGGCTGAAATCGGCAACGGGTGAAATTGTTGCATTTCCCGACGATGACTGCTGGTACGGAGATAATGTGCTGGAAAAAGTAACTTTACTGATAGAGAAGAATCCTGAGGTCCAGGGAATTACCGGAATTTGTTTTGATGACCGGATTAATAAATCCTATGGTCGAGTAAATAAGTACAAAGGTTTGATAACCAAGTTCAATGTTTGGTTAAAAGGATCCTCAGCCAGCATGTTTTTAATACGTGATTTCATTGAACAAAATAAACTTAATTTTGATGAAAACCTGGGCCTTGGATCAGCAAATTATTCCGGTGAAGAGACGGATTTTATTTTATCAATGCTTAATGCCGGAGCAAAAATATACTTCGATCCTGAAATTCGCGTTGGTCATCCCTATAAAAAAGACCTTATGAATCGTGAAATAATTGAACAAGGTTTTCAATATGGGTTGGGATTTGGCTATGTGTTAAGAAAGCATAATTATTCACTTCCATTTCGATTGGTGGTTTATTTCCGATCCTGGGCCGGCATATTTATTTCTTTATTACAATTAAAGACTAATTGGGTCAAATACCATTGGAACTCATTTCAGGGCCGCAGTCAGGGATATCGTTCATTTGGACAGTCAACTAAAACATAAATGAAAACCACCCTGATCCACTACTGGTTCTACGGCATGCGCGACGGCAAGAAATCAATAGCAGAATTTAACTTTTAAAATTGAAAATCCAACCATTGGTAATGAAATGACATGCCCATTAAATTTGTTTATTGACGCTCGTATGATCCGCCATACAGGAATCGGCACTTATATTCACGGACTAATTAGAGGATTATATAAATTACCTGAAATTCGCCATATCCAGTTGAGCGGAGACCCGGACTGCTTGCAATCTTACAAGAATAGCAGAACCAATATCACCCGCGATCAGTCCCAATTCTTTTCTCCATACGAGCAATTTTCCAGCTGGTGGAAAATGAACCAATTCGGTAAATTAATAGACCTGGTCCATTATCCCAGTTACAATACCTACTATAATCCTAAATGGCCTTATGTTGTCACAATTCACGACCTGATCAAGTTCCAGTATAATTACGGAAACTCATTTAAGCGTAAGCTGGCCTTGCATCTATTGCGCCGGGTTGTCACCAATGCCCGTCAGGTTGTCTGTATCTCTGAAACTACTCGTTCTGCCCTGATAAAATTTTTCCCCAATCTAAATAAAGAAAAAATCAATGTTTTCTATAATCCGGTCGACCATTTGAAAGATTATCGTACAGATACCAGCAACATGGTGCAGCTCAATAAACCATACATTCTGTGTGTTGGCAGCCGCAAACCGCATAAAAATTTTAGTCTGGTTGTTGAAGCACTTGATATTCTCAACGATAAATATCCCGGTCTGGGACTAATAATTATCGGCCGGCGTTTCCAGAAGCCGGATTATATTGATGAAGCAATCCAGCGCCGCCGGAACCGGTCACTGATTATCCTGCTAGAAGATGTCCCAGATGAGGAACTGAACGGATACTACCAGAAAGCCCGTCTGGTGATCGTCCCATCGTTGGCGGAGGGATTCAGTTTCGTGCCATTTGAGAGTGCCTACCGGGGCACCTGTCCTATCGTATCTGATATACCGGCGCATCGGGAGATTTATGGCAATTCGCTGCCTTTATTTAATCCGCAGGATCCAACCAGTCTGGCCGAATTGGTCTCCAAGTTGATTGAATCACCACAAGAACAATCCCGACAGATGGAGAAGGTTAAAACAATCGCTGAAAAGTATACGACTGAAAAATTCATTTCTAAGCTGATGGACATTTACCAATCAGTGGTTGTAAAAAAATGAAAACCGCCCTGATCCACTACTGGTTCTACGGCATGCGCGGCGGTGAGAAAGTAGTGGCGGAAATTTTGCGCCTGTTCCCCGATGCCGATCTATTTACTCATCTGTTTATTCCCGATCAGCTTGAACCTATAATTGTACAGCGAACCGTAACAACTACATTCATCAACCGGCTGCCCTTGGCCAGGAAGCTTTACCAAGCCTATTTACCATTGATGCCCACTGCACTAAAACGGCTGGATTTATCAGAATATGATTTGATAATTTCCAGCGAATCAGGTCCGGCCAAAGGCGTGATCAAGCGCCCCGATGCCTGCCACATCTGTTATTGTCACACTCCTATGCGCTATATCTGGGACCAGCAGGCGATCTATTTGGAACAGGCTGGAATACTAAAGCGCTGGTATCTGAAGAGAATTACTCCTTACCTACGACGCTGGGACAAATGGTCAGCGGATCAAGTCGATCATTTTATCGCCAATTCTGATAATGTACGCCAGCGTATCGAACGGATTTATGGCCGTGAATCAACTGTTATCTACCCGCCGGTAGCAATTGATAAAATCCAGCCAGTAAAAGGGAAAAACGATTACTTCATTATGGCCGGTCAGTTGGTTCCCTACAAACGACCGGATCTGGCAATTGCTGCTTTTAATCAGCTTGGTTTACCATTAAAAATTGTTGGGACAGGACCTGAATTGGCACGGCTACGGAAGTTTGCCGGTTCATCAATCGAGTTCACCGGGTTTGCGGAAGATGACGAACTGCGCCATTTATTGGCCGGAGCCCGAGCCCTGATATTTCCGGGGGAAGAGGATTTCGGGATGATTCCGGTTGAGGTACAGGCCGCCGGCACACCGGTTATCGCGCTGGGTAAAGGCGGTGTGTTAGAAACGGTTCGTGGCCGACATTTTAGAGATCCGATCAGTACCGGTGAGGGATTGACCGGTTTATTTTTTAGCCGCCCACACAGTCAAGATTTAATTTCCGCTGTTAATAAATTTATCACAATTGAACATTTGATAAGACCGGAAATTTGTCAGAAACAAGCGACACAATTTTCGGTGGATCGGTTCCGAAAGGAGTTTAAATTATTCGTTGAAGATGTATTGCCCTCCACACTTTTAGGTAAATAAATGAAATCATGGGTATATTAAAACGAAATGCCAATCTGTTTTTAATCTTTTCCCAGATCCTGAATCCAATACTGGTCTCGCTAATCGGATATTTATCCTACCTTATATATCTTCAGGGTAAACCTGGCTTTGAGATTTTTCCTGTGCGTTACCAGATCGCAATTCTGGTTGCGTTGCTGTTTACCATTATAGTGTTCAGCCAGTTTGCTGTTTATCGCCCCTGGCGCGGCATGCGACTGATTCAGGAAGTTAAAACTATATCCCTGGCCTGGATGACAGTCTTGCTGGGTCTGGTGATGCTGGCATTTTTAACAAAAACCACCACTGAGTTCTCCCGCGTATGGACAATTTCCTGGTGGACGACTACTTGGCTTGGTATTGTCCTGATTCGTGTTGTTGTCCGAATAATCATGCGATTCCTGCGAACCCGCGGCTGGAATAAGCGACAGATTGTGATCGCCGGGGCTGGGTCGTTGGGCCAGCGGATTGTCCAACGTATCAGACTGGCGGAATGGACGGGACTGGAAGTAGTAGCCTTTTTTGATGATGATGCCTTTCTAAGGAATCAGAAAATTGAGGACATTCCAGTAGTTAATAACCTGGATGAGTTGTCATTTTATGTAGTAAACAATGCAATCGATCAAGTCTGGATGGCTCTGCCCCTGCGCGCCGATGAACGATTGAAATCCACAATTGCGTCAATTCATGAATTATCTTCAGCCGAAGTCCGCATGGTTCCTGATATCTATGATTTTCCTCTGCACAATTATTCGGTTTCGGAAGTAGCCGGTCTGCCGGTTCTGAACCTGACCGACTCTCCCATGTTTGGTATCAATCGGGTTGCAAAAACAATGGTTGATATTTTACTGTCCGCGCTGGCGCTGATATTCCTTTCGCCCCTGTTGCTGCTGATTGCCTGTGGGGTTAAGCTCAGTTCGCTCGGTCCGGTGTTGTATCGTCAGGAACGAGTGAGCTGGAACGGAAAGCGGTTCAAAATACTGAAATTCCGTTCGATGCCGGTTGCTGCCGAAGATCAGGCTGGCCCCCAATGGACCACAGCAACCGACCACCGGGCAACCTGGTTCGGAAGTCTACTGCGCCGTACCAGCCTGGATGAATTACCGCAGTTTTTCAATGTGCTCAAAGGTGATATGTCTATCGTTGGCCCACGCCCGGAGCGACCGGTATTTGTGGAACAATTCCGGGCTGAAGTGCCGGATTATATGCAAAAACACCTGGTGAAAGCCGGCATCACCGGCTGGGCGCAAGTAAACGGCTGGCGCGGTGCTACCGATCTTAAAACTCGCATTGAATACGATCTGTATTACATTGAGAACTGGTCGGTCTGGTTTGACCTTAAGATCATGTTTTTAACATTGTTTAAAGGATTGATAAGTAAGAACGCTTATTGATCGATTCTGATCCCGCTGAACGGCAGCGGAACATTTTAAGTAAAAAAGATTCCCCCGGGAGTCTTTTTTAATATGATTTAAAGTGATTACATGTTTGGATATAAATATCCGGTAGCAGGATCAGATCGGAGATCTAATTGGAAAATGAGTCGGATCAATCTGGCGATGAATTCCAGAATTCGTAAATTGATCTTTTCCATCTATCCAAGTTCTGATGAATATGGGAAATATCGGATTCCTGGCTTTTTTCTATATCCATCAGGTTGCGCCCCAATCCAATTTGACCACTAAAACCGATGAATGGCAAAACAGTGGGACTCACATCCAGCATTGATCCTTTAGTATTAACATTTACCTGGGAGCTCTTTCCGGGTTCAATAATCATGAATAAGTTTCTTCTTCTGGCGCCATCTAAAAGGTCCGAAGCTGTATTTTGCATTGCCAGATGATCGGATACTAATACGATAATAGATTGATCACTAAAGGGTGATTGTAAAAGTTGGTTAATAAACTTGGTGATTAGGTGGTCTGAGCTGGCTACAGCATTGAGGATCGGATTATCACCAGCCAGATATTTAATATGGCGACAGGATTCTGAGATTATTCCGTTCGGATGATGTGTATCCAGTGTTAGCAGAAATAATCCGAAATTTGTTCCGGCCGAGGAGAGCGATAGGAAGCGATCGAAAGCTAGATCGAATAATGTATCGTCATATAGACCCCATCCGGATTGATAGGTTGGATCATCCAGGTATTGGGCTAATTCTTTCTTGCCCCACACCTCATTGAAACCATGAGATTTAAATAGTTTGCCCTTTCCACCGAAATCAAGATCTGCTCCCCCCAGGTAGGTTAAATTATAACCAGCTTCTTTTAACAGGTCGCTAAAAAGGACAGCATTTGGTAGGAACCGATCCATGTTTGATATGGATCTACCATCAAGTGGTACAAACAGGGGGATACCACCCATACTGGCTGTTAATCCTGCTACTGTCCATTCAGTACCGGCTACTTGATTGATATTCGTGAAGCAAGTACTGTGGGATTCCAATTCCCGCAATTCTTTGATAAGACCTGGAAATCTTCTTTCATCGAAATAGGTTTGTTCCAAACTTTCGGCGTAAATGAAAATGATATTTTTTGTACTATCGGATAATGCTGTAAGGTTTGGTTTTTGATAATAGGTATAAAAATCAACGGCGGGACGGGGTTCTGAAAAAACATTGTACAAATCAGGCCCTGCGGGCGAAGATAATATCGATAGAATAATTAGCGAATATGGTAAAAGAATACTTGTCGGTCTTTTGTGTTTATGATAAGGAGACTTGATGAAATAAGTTATAGCGAACAGACCTGAAAAAAACAGGAATACAGTTGAGATAATTAACCATTTGTACTCCAAATAACCGGCACCTCCCAGTCCGTAGATCAGGTGGAAAATAGTTGCTATAGTTATGCCGCTACCGGTAAAGTAATCGGATACAAAGTATAAACATAATAGCAGCAGAAATATGGAGAAAAAAAACAAGAAGGCCAACAGATGTTTAAACGTTTTTCGCGTTCTTTTGAATAGCAGGATACTGGCAGTGGATAATCCAACAGATATAATTATGTAAATAATATCACTCATTATGGATATTTTTTTCTTTTCCGCGCTACCTTAAATCTAATTAAGAGATTTCTGTCCGGCCATTGTTATTGTCAACAGGCAATACTGATCGATTTTCTTTCGCGTACAATGAACTAGGTCGTCAATTCACATGAAGAACGATAGTCAGCGCAGCGTACTATCGCTAACTAGTCGCTATATTTGCGATTGATTCGCCGATCGCCAGTGAGGCAGTGGCAGCCGGAGATGGCGCATTCAGGACATTGATCATCCGTTCGCTTTGGGTAATGGCAAAATCATCACTGAGCCGGCCATCGCCATAGAGCGCTTGAGCCCGCACTCCGGCTCCGCCTGGTTCCAGATCGCTGCTGGTGATCTCGGGAATCAGTCTCTGTAAAGCTTTTACAAAAGCCGGTTTGAAACAGGAACGGTAAATCTCGCCCATTCCCATTTTCCAGAATTTCCCGGCCATACCCCAGAAAGCAGGATAAGTCAGGATCTCCAACAATTCCGTCAGATTGAAATCGTTTTTACGGTAACCTTCCCGGGCGAAGGCCAGAACGGCGTTGGGTCCTGCTTCCACCTTCCCATCGATTCCCCGTGTATAATGCGCACCGAGGAACGGGAAACTGGGATCGGGCACGGGGTAGATCAGGTTTTTCACTAAGTAGTGACTTGTCGGCTTGATGCAATAATATTCGCCCCGGAAGGGAATTATTTTAAGATCAGGCTTAGTATCGCCAAGAGCAGCAATCTTATCACAGTACAGGCCAGCGCAGTTGATTATTTTTTGTGTTTTGTAATCGCCGGTCATGGTCTCGATTATGCATTCATCAGGATTAATTTTGATTCCAGTGACTTTGGAATTGAGTATAATCTCACCACCGGTGTTAGTGATGACGGTGCCATAAGCTTCAGCCACGGTGGAAAAATCAATAATACCGGTACTGGGCGAATAAAGTGCCTGCACACCGGCAGCATGGGGTTCCAGTTCTGCCAGACGTTCCGGGCCGATCATCTCTAAACCAGGAACACCATTAGCCTGTCCCCGTTCGTACAAATCTTTTAGACGGGGTAGTTCCTCGTCGGAAGTAGCTACAATGACCTTGCCGCATAGTTCGTAGGGGATACTATTCTGCCGGGCGAATTCCAGCAGTTTATCAAAGCCCTCACGGCAATTGCGTGCTTTCAGGGAACCGGGTTTATAGTAAATACCCGAATGGATGACACCACTATTATGTCCGGTTTGATGGGCAGCCAGTGATGCTTCCTTATCAATAATAAGCAATTTAAGGTCTGGTTGCTGTTCTAATAACTTTATGCCGGTGGCCAGCCCGACGATGCCAGCGCCGACTATGGTGATATTGTAAACCATTTAATCTTCCGGAAATCCGACACCGAGTTTAATAATATGTTTAGCCTTGGTTTTATTAATCGTATTCCTGGTGTCTATGATAAGTTGCGCCTTTTCCCGGATCAGCTGATAGTCGATATTGCTATGGGCGGTGAGAATAACCACAGCATCGAAACCTTGAATAGAATCAGGGGATATATTAGACAGGCTGGTTTTTGAATCACCGTTCCAATTAATCATTGGCACAAAAGGATCATAATAATCAACTTCGGCGCCCTGATTTTCCAGCAGACGTAAAACATCCAGGGCCGGGGATTCGCGTACATCGTCAATATCCTTTTTATAGGCGATTCCGATCAACAACAGTTTACTGCCATTGATTGCTTTTTTAAATTGGTTTAGGCCGGTACTGACCAGATCGACCACATGATAAGGCATATTGGTATTGATTTCACCGGCCAGTTCAATGAAGCGTGCTTTATAATCCAATGACTTCAGTTTCCAGGCCAGGTAGTGAGGATCGATGGGAATACAATGACCACCGAGTCCTGGTCCAGGTACAAATTTCATATAACCGAAAGGTTTGGTATTGGCCGCTTCGATTACTTCCCAAACATCCACACCCAGTTTTTCACAGATGATAGCCATCTCGTTCACCAAACCGATATTAATCGAGCGGAAAGTGTTTTCCAGCAATTTGACCAACTCGGCTGATTCAGGTGATGATACCGGCACAACTTTGTCAATCACGCGGGAGTATAACTCGGTACCGAATCTGGTACAGGTAGTGGTAATGCCACCGATCACTTTAGGTGTATTTTTGATCTGATAATCAGGATTGCCCGGATCGACCCGCTCCGGCGAGAAACACAGGAAAAAATCCTGCCCAATCTTCAGACCGGTTTCTTCCTCAAGGCGTGCGAGGATCAGATCACGGGTTGTACCAGGGTAGGTAGTGCTTTCCAGTATGATGAAAATATCCTTATGTAGATATTTAACTAATTCATCCAGTACGGCTACGATGTAAGATACATCCGGGTCTTTCAGTTTATTCAGCGGGGTTGGTACGCAGATGGTAACCACGTCAAGATTTCGAATAACAACAAAATCAGTTGTGGCAGAAAACCATTTATCGGCTACCTGCTGCTTGAAAAAATCGTCATCGACATCCTGAATATAATTTTCACCAAGATTCAGTGTAGCGACTCGCGTTTTATCAATATCAATTCCCGTAACCCGATATCCGGAACGGTTGAATTCCATTGCCAGCGGTAATCCTACATACCCCAGACCCA
>JACKQG010003033.1_pt1 | contig 21074 bp, 21 predicted proteins | sample 8237621 | NCBI WGS metagenome assembly JACKQG01 (sample SAMN15677084, study PRJNA649215) | marine metagenome | biome: marine; feature: Black Sea; material: saline water; isolation source: suspended particulate matter (SPM) from the Black Sea western gyre | collected 2013-06-09/2013-06-10 | depth... | reverse complement strand
TAGAGCATGTGACTTTTAATCACAGGGTCCTGGGTTCGAGCCCCAGCCGGCTCACTCTTTTTTACAAAAGAGTGTTCTTCTTCCCCGTCGCCTTTCCAATCGTTGGAAAAAACGAGCCGCACCCAATTCAAGGTTTGGAAAGTTTTGTATTTCAACTCGGTGACAGGCGGGTAGTATTCAAGCCCTATGAGCTGGTACATTACTCTTCTCGCCTGCGGGCTGTTTTTGATCGGGATCGAAATTTTTGTTCCGGGTGGAATTCTCGGCATTTTCGGCGCGATCGCGTTGATCGGCGCGGCGGTTATGGGGTTTTACATTTTCCCGCTGTGGCTCAGCTGGCTCAGTGTATTTATCATCCTCGGCCTGGCCGGCCTGGCGGTTTTTGTCTGGATGAAATATCTACCGCAAAGCCCGATCGGCAGAGCATTGTCGCTATCGCAGGAAATCGACAAAAAAGACCAAGATGATTCTCTCTGGAAACCCGGCATGACCGGAACCGCGCTGAGCGAGCTGCGCCCTGCAGGCAAAGCGATGATTGACGGGCAGCGCGCCGATGTGATTGCCGACACCGGCACCTGGATCCAGCACGATGCCAAAATTGAAATTGTCCGGGTTGCCGGCAACCGTATTTATGTGAAAGAAGCCAATGTCTAAAGTCCACAGTCTACTGCTTAGAGTCCTGATTGTACTGCTGCTGAATGTTTTCAGTGCGCAGGCGATTGAATTTATTCAAACCAATCAATTTGTGATTACAGAAATGGAGTCCATGCCGGAGGAAAGCTGGATTTCCGCGCAATCGCTTACCATTAACGGTTCGGTCTCGAACGACCTGTTTGCGAGCGCGCCGGTGATGGAGCTGAACGGCACCTTCCATGGCGATGCCTGGTGTGCCGGCAACAGTATCACCGGCGCGGGAATCTTCCTGAACAGCGCGCGCCTGATATCCAGAATTACCCAGATTCAAGGCACACATTACGGCTCAGTGACCGCTGTAGGAACCACCGTCAAAATCGACCGAACCGCCGTACTCTACAGCGATCTGCTTTGCGTGGGAGAAAATGTAATTCTCGAGGGCTCCGTCAGCGGCAAGGTGCGGGTGCTGGCTCAACGGGTCACGCTCGGCGGACAGATCAAGGGCGACACATCGATTACCGCTCAGGAAATCGTCATCCTGCCCGGCACGGTGATTAACGGCAACCTGAGCTATCAGGCTCCAAACGAGCTGGTGCTCTCACCCTCGGTTATCCTGAATGGAGAACTGCAAAGGCGCTTTAGCCCTGCGCCCGTCCGACGGCTTATGAAAAAGAACCTCGGGGGACACTTTATGTTCGCCCTGGCCGCGCTGGTCACCGGACTGGTTTTCATCGGGCTTTTTCCACGCTACAACGGAACCGCACTGCATCTCCTGAGTGAATCGCGCGGACTCTGCTCATTGGCGGGCTTCGCCGGACTGGTTCTGCTGCCCATGGGAGCTTTTGTTCTGCTCCTCACGGTGGTCGCCCTGCCGCTGAGCATCCTGATCCTCCTTTTCTACTTCATCCTGCTCTATCTGAGCAAAATTGCCGTTGCGCTCTGGATCGGCTCAGCCGTTCTGCGGCGGAGAGAATTCAACAAACAAAAGATTGCCGCTCCGCTGACGCTCGGTCTGCTGATACTCTATGCGCTCACCAGCTTCACCGCCGCTGAAATGATCGTAAACATTCTGGTCATCATCCTGGGCCTCGGTGCCCTGCTCATTGCACTTTTCAAAAAACCGGTACTGATTATTCAGGCACCAAACGCTATCAACGAAATCAACAAGGAGGGTTAACTCATGGGACCTATATTAGGCATCTTTCTACTCGTCGTCGTATTTGTCTTCGCCGCCATCATTCTTTCTGTACTGGCCGCCTGGGTTCAGGCCTGGGGATCCGGAGCGTACATCCGGCTCAGCAGTCTGATCGGGATGAAAATCCTGCGCAAAGTGCCGGTGATGATGATCACCCGCACCCGCATTCAGGCCACCAAAGCCGGAATCGACATCTCCACCGACCTGCTCGAAGCGCACTACCTGGCCCGCGGCAACGTCATGAACGTGGTGCAGGCGCTGATTGCGGCCGATAAAGCCAATATTGAGCTGAGCTTCCAGCAGGCCGCCGCCATCGACCTCGCCGGACGCGATATCCTCGACGCCGTCACGACCAGCGTGAACCCGAAAGTGATTGACTGCCCCAACCCCGAAAAAGGCGCTCCTTTCCTCGACGCCGTGGCCAAAGACGGAATCCGCCTGCTGATCAAAGCGCGCGTCACGGTTCGCACCAACCTCGAACAGCTCGTCGGCGGAGCCACCGAAGACACCATCATCGCGCGCGTCGGCCAAGGCATCGTCAGCGCCGTCGGCTCCATGGTTTCTTACAAGAACGTGCTCGAAAACCCCGACCACATCTCCCGCAAAGTGCTCGACAGCGGACTCGACGCCCAGACCGCCTTCGAAATCGTTTCCATCGACATCGCTGACGTTTCTGTGGCCGGAACCGCCAACACGGCCAATGTGGGCGCACAGCTCGAAACCGAACGTGCCGAAGCCGATAAAAAGATGCGTCAGGCCGAAGCGGAAGGCCGCCGCGCCATGGCGATCGCCCAGGAACAGGAAATGCGCGCCCGCGTACAGGAAATGCAGGCGAAGGTGATCGAAGCGCAGGCGCAGGTTCCGCTGGCCATTGCTCAGGCCTTCAAAGACGGCAACCTCGGCGTGATGGATTTCTACAAAATGCAAAACGTGATGGCCGACACCTCCATGCGCGAATCCCTCTCCAGTGGTGACGATTCAACAAGCGAGTAGCGTTTTGTCATCATCTGAATCCTGATCGTACTCACAATCGGTGAGAGATCGGGATGAAGAGAAAGAATAAGAATATGCCTATCGCAGCCATAAATCTGGACGGAGTCCTTCCACTGATCGTCGGTTTGGTCTGGGTGATTGCCCAGATTGCCGGAGCGGCGGCCAAGAAAAAAACGGCTTCGCAGTCGCGCCCGCAACCCCGAAGGAATGCCGGCGAGACAGAAGAGTCACCTGCCCTGAGCGGAGTCGACGGGTTTGCCGATCTGATGCGCCAGATCAGCGGAACGCAGGAAATAAAAATTCCGCCTCGGCCGGAACCGGACGAAATCAAGCCCCAACCCGCCATGCAGCCTGTCCGTCAAACGGCCCCTGCTCCGATGACGAAATCCGACAATGTGGCAGCGGTGGATATCCGTCCGACTCTGAGCGCATTCAGAACAGCCATGCCGGCGATGAAACTGCCCGCCATGAACCTGAGCTTCCGAACCTCGGAAAAATCGGGATCCGGTCTTCCAAGGGTTGGAAAAATCATCAATCCGGCCGACCGGCAGACTCTGCGCCGCGCCGTCCTCGGCCACATTATCCTCGGGAAACCGCGGGCAATGGAGAATTGGAACAGCGGGACCGTGGATTAATGCCCCGCCGGATGGGCCTCCGCTTCCACCGCCGCCGAGATGTTGCGCTCGGTATTTTCAGGCATCCACGGTGACAATACCGTCAGCATTCCCCAGGCGATGAAGCAGGCGATCAGCGCAGAGAGCGCGCCGATTTTCAGCCACTGAAAAAAGCTGACGTGCATTTTGAAGTTTTTCTCGAGCATGCCGAGCGCGACGATATTGGCGGTGCTGCCGATGAGCGTAATGTTCCCGCCAAAGCAGGCGCCGAAAAGAAGAGCCCACCATAGCGGCATAACTTTTACGCTTTCACCGAGCGACTCAATAACCGGTGCAAAAGCGGCCACAAAAATGACGTTGTCGACAAACGCCGAGCCGATGGCCGTCGTGGCCATAATCACCGGAATGAGGATGTTCAGATCGGTTCCAAACGTGGAGGTGAAGCGGTCGGCCATGAGTTTGGTGACGCCGGTATAGGCTAAGGTTCCGGCAATGGCGAAGAGTAGCATGAAAAAAAGCAGGGTCCACCAGTCGACTTCGGCCTCGACGTAGTGGCGCGCGCGGTCGCGCTTGAAAATCATAATGATTCCGGCGCAGGCCAGCGGGGCGACGAGCAGAATGCTGTTGGGATCCAACTGCAGGGCCTCCTCGAGCGTGTGGTGTAGCGCAATGAAGATGAGCGTGAGCAGCAAGACCGTCAGCCCCTTTCCGTAGGGAACCTTCACTTTGGGAACCAGACTGAGATCGCGGTCCATGCGGTCCTTAAGGCGCACATCAAATTCGTCGAGCTCTTTGCGGTACCACCACATGGTGACCGCCACACAGGATCCGAGCGCCAAAACCATGACAGGGAAAGCCCACTGGATGAAATCAGAAAAGGTGAGGTGTGCTTTAGTTCCGATATAGATGCCGACGGGGTTGCCCATCATGGTTCCCGCGCTGCCGATATTGGTACACAGCACGCAGATAATGATATAGGGCGCCGGGTTGAGTTTCAGACGGTTACAGACCTGGAAAACAAGGGTGGAGATAAAGATAATGGAGGTCACCTCATCGACTGCGCAGGCCAGCAGCGCAGAGGCGACCGCCGTGACGGCAATGAATTTGCGCCCCGTGATTCTCGGGATCGACATAATGCTCTGCACAATCCAGGTGAAGAAACCCAAGTCGCGCAACGCGCCGACAATGATCATCATCCCGACCAAAAAGAGGATCACCGGCAGGGAGGCCTCTTTAACAAAATGGTCAATATCGAGCGATTTAGTAAAAATCAGCACACCGATACCGAGAAAAGCGATCGCGAGCCGGAAGTTCCAAAAGAAGAGCGTTCCAAGAATAATGGCCAGAAAAACCGAGGTGGCTGCCGATTGCTGACGGGTCAGCCCCATCGCCGCGCCCCCGAACCCAACGCTCAGACTGATCCCAAGCAGCAATGCCATGCGTCCGATCAACTGTTTTAAACTGAGTTCCCCTCCGTGGTCGTCGCTTCCGTGCATCGTATTATCCTCATAATCTTAATCGCACTCATAATCTCAGTCTCACTCAACCTGCCCCGCAGAAGGATTAGGAGTACGAGTAAGATTAGGATTATAAAATTATCTACGCCCAGAAAAGTTTCGTTGAAAATCCGCCCAGATCAACCACGCCGACCAGCTTCCGTCCGTCAAGCACCTGAATCTGGCGGGCCTGACTCATCAGGAAGACCTTAGCCAGCTGAACCGCCGGGGTGTCGGGAGGCACACTGACATAATCCTCACTCATAAAGTCGGCCAGCTTGGTTTCCTGATCTTTTTTCATCATCTCCGCAAAGGGTTCAAAACGCAGAATCGGCGTCAGATCCTCCATCCAAAGCAGATGCTGCGGCAGGCTCTGGCGAAGCAGATCTTCCATGCCGATCACGCCGCGCAGGTCGCCCTCCTCGTCGACAACCGGAATGTCGAGCACCCGCCGCGAGCAGAGCGTGGAGATGGCTTTGTTTAACGTATCGCCCTCCAGTAGGGTGATCGGCTCGGAATTCATCACATCCCCTGCGGTGAGATAATCCACAAACTTCTCTTCGGCTTTAAACAACTCATAGATATCATCTATCGTCGCCCCGCTGACAAACGTCGGAACATCTACATCTTTGAGGATAGATGAGAGCATCGAGAGTATTCGCAAATAAGCACTGGGATCTATTTTCGGCGTCAACACCAGCAGAATCAAATTGACTGGATCCTTATCCTCGTCAAATACAATGCCCTGCCGGGTCGTACCGATAGCAACCAGCGGCTTTTCCAGTGCATCCAGCCGGGCGTGCGGCAGCGCAACCCCGGGGGCAATCACGGTCGGCAGAACCGCCTCCCGTTCTTTAAGTGCCTGACCGGCCGCGGCCTCGTCAAAACCGTCTTTGGTTTTGGCGAGTTGATCGACCAGTCGTATAAGGGCGTCATCCCTCGACGTTGCACCAACCTCAAAAAGAATATTCTCCCGACTCAGACAATCGCACAGCTGGATATCCATACACACCTCCTGTGTAACAACTGTTGATCAGCATATTGGTTTTTTCAACCCTTGGAAACTCCGAAAGCTGTTTTCCGGCAGACTTGCGGCGGAGGAATTTCACAGGTAGGTTTTCAGGATGGAACCACCGGAAATTCAACAGCTTTTAGAAGTCTGCATGAAAGCCGCCCGCACGGCGGGGGATCATGCCCTTAAAAACATTCACCGGCGCGAAGAGGCGCTCGAAACATTCGATCACGACATTAAACTGGTTATGGATCGCGAATGCCAAACGATTGCCGAGCAGATCATTCACTCGAGCTTTCCGGATCATGCCATTCTCGGCGAAGAAGGCGCCATTGAGACCCCGCATGATTTCGAGTGGATTATCGACCCGATCGACGGCACTGCAAACTACACCCGGGGCATTCCGGCCTGGTGCTGCTCCATCGCTGTCCGGCATCTCGACAGCGTCCTCGCAGGGTGCGTTTACGTTCCGGTACTCAACGAATGTTTTACCGCCACCCAGACCGGCCCCGCCCTGCTCAACGGCGAACCGATCCGCGTTTCCGATGTTCAAACCCTTGAAAAAGCCACCTTTTTCGGTGGACTCACCAAAGACATCGACCCCAAAGCGGTCGGCCTGTTCTGCGAGCTGGCGCCGCGCGTCAATAAAATCCGGATGATCGGCTGCGCAGCCATCGACACCTGTCACGTTGCCTGCGGCCGCTCCGACGGCTACTGCGAACCCGGCCTCTACATCTGGGATATCGCCGCCGCCGGTCTCATTGCACAGCGGGCCGGGGCAGTCATCACCGAATGGGAGCGCGACGAGCCGAACGGCGTCCGCTTCCTCTGCACCACACCCGCCATCCATAACGACCTCAGAGAAATCGTTGAACAGCACTTTGATAAATAATATAGAAATAACGATCCGCAGATTACGCAGATGCACACAGATGAGAACCCGAAAAATCTGCGCTTATCGGATGTCTCATCTGTGGATAAAATTATTTGATTAACTATGAAAAATAAAAAACAGCTTCCGGATCTGCACTACTTTTACGAAGCCTCCGTTCAGGGGGTGGATTGGGATATCGACTTCGCCGCACGGATCTTCAAAAACAAACGCAAACATCAGGCGCTCGATTTGCGTGAGGATTTCTGCGGTACAGCCAAGCTGGCCTGCGAGTGGGTCAGCCGGTCGCCTAAGCGCCGCGCATGGGGTGTGGATATCGATCAGCCGACCCTCGACTGGGGATTGACGCACAACATCCCCTACATCGGCGAAAAAGCCGGAAAAATCGAACTGGTGTGCGGCGATGTCATGACGGCAAACACGCCGCCGGTCGATCTGGTCATGGCGCTCAACTTTTCCTACTGCATTTTTAAAACCCGCGACATCCTCCGCTCCTACTTTAAAACCGTGCGCAAATCGCTCAAAAAGGACGGTCTGTTTGTAATGGATTTGTACGGCGGGACGGAGGCCATTGAGGCGAAGCTTGAGCCGCGCGATGTCGAAGGATTCACCGCCAAAGACGGCACCCGGGTTCCGCCGTTCGAATATGTCTGGGATCAGAATGTCTACAACGTCATCGACCACCATGTCGTCAACTACATCCACTTTAAGGTTCCCGGATTTGGCAAAATCAAAAAAGCCTTCACTTATGACTGGCGGCTGTGGACCTTGCCCGAGATTCAGGAACTTCTGATCGAAGCCGGCTTCAAATCAGCTGAGGTCTATCTGCACGGTTGGAATAAGGACGGAGAATCCGACGAAACCTATCGCCGCCGCACAACTTACGAAAACTCGCTCGGCTGGGTCGCCTACATCGTCGGCATCAAATAGAAATTCCGGTTTGCATCTTTCTGGCAACTGCCGATAATCCAACGCAGTTGAAAGGGAGGCATCGCCATGAAAATTATCGCGACTATTGATTTCTCAACCACTTCAGAAAGCATTCTTAAACACACGGAAATCTACGCCAAAGCGTTTGACGCCGAGGTGTTTCTTGTCCATGCCGAACCCGAAACCATTACGGATGACTTCGAAGAAATGGATCACACGCCGGAAGCCGTCATGTTGAAAAAAGACGCGCGTTCACTCGAAAAGGCCGGCGTAAAAGTGACCCCCCTGTTTTTGCAAGGCTCCGTCTGCGAGGCAATCCTGAATGAAGCACGGCGCCTTGAAGCGAACCTGATTATCATCGGAGCTCACGGCCACGGCAGCACGCGCTGCAAGGCCTCGGTCGGCGATATCAGCGAGTGCGTTCTACTTCGCTCCAGAATCCCTGTGCTGATCATCCCTGCCGAACACTGATCCGCGAAAATAACCGACGGGGAACAACGGCGGGGAATCCAACAAGACCTACCGCCGCCGAACGGATTACAATTACTCTTCTATATCGACTGCCGCAGGATGCGAGCGACCTAGATCCCAGAATTCGCGTCGGAGTTTCGTGCCATCCGATGTGGTATGCAACACCTGAACGCACAGTCCCACCAACTCTTCCGCAACCCGGTTTGGCCCGTCCACTGCACGTCCATTCTCGTCGCCCTGCAATGAAGAAGAAACCAAAACAAACGGCTCCGTTTCTGTTTCAACTCGTTCCCGGGGCGCAATCAAACGAAGCCCCATTTCTCCGGAGTAAAACTTAAGGCTCTCTTCTGTTTTCGATTCGGCATCCCAAAACTGATCCACCTTATAATAACAGCAATACCGGACAACCAGATTGGTCAGGCTCCTGTCTCCGGTATTGTTGAACTCTAAAAAATACCGAAACGCATCATACTCAACAGAATTATGACCGTTTTTATTTTTTTTAAGATCCCACTTCTCCAGTTCTTTTTTTGTAAAATCTCTTCGTTCAATTTTAAGATCTAGCTTTTCGATCTCCATTATTTCAGGAGCCTGGGGCGTTTCCAAAAAAACAGACGAGCTTGTCGGCTTGGGCTCCTTCGCCAACACAGGTGCGCAAAGAAGCCCCGCAATGAATACAGCAATTATTCGGTTCATCATATGTACAGCTCCCAATAGAAATACCCTCGGCCTATCCCCATATCGAAATCGGTTTAATGGGAGAGTTAGGCTAAACGACCCTGTTATAAAGACAAACCTTAAAAACATGCAAAATGATCGAAAACCAAGGCCCCTTCCGAGACCTTGGAAAAACAGCTTCCAAACCTTGCAAAACCGGGCTTGTTTTTTCCAGACATCCGGTCGCGCCAGCACTAAAAAAATCGAAGACGGATGACGCTTTTCGGCTTGCTTTCTCCAACCATTGGAAAATGGTGGCTAGAACGCCAAAAACCCCCGTTTTTAGGTGATTTTTTTAGGTTTTTTGCCCCCTTTTTTGTAGCCCGGTTTACCGCAGTTCTGTAGTATGTGTTCTTTACGATTTGAAGAGAAAAAGGAGATCTATGTCTGATAACAAAAATGCTGCCCTGAACCCCGATTCCAAGGGATACGGCGCCGACCACATTACCGTTCTGGAGGGCATTGCCGCCGTCCGCAAGCGCCCCGCCATGTATATCGGAGATACCGGTTCGCGCGGGTACCACCACTGTGTTTATGAGGTCGTCGACAACTCAATCGACGAAGCCCTCGCCGGCTACTGTTCCAATGTGGATGTCTGCATCAACGATGATGGATCGCTGAGCGTTACCGACGACGGCCGCGGAATCCCGGTCGACATGCACAAGGCCGAAGGCAAGCCAGCCGTTACGGTGGTACTGACGGTTCTCCATGCGGGCGGAAAATTTGACTCCGACACCTACAAAGTATCCGGCGGACTGCACGGGGTCGGCGTCTCCTGCGTGAACGCCCTCTCCGAATGGCTGGAAGTGGAAGTCAAACGCGACGGCTTTATTCACCATCAGCGTTTTGAAAAAGGCGTGGAAGTCACTGAGCTGGTCAAAATCGGCAAAACAACCTCCACGGGAACAAAAGTGACCTTTTTACCCGACATGAGCATCTTCACCCACACCGGCGGATTCCAGTGGGATACCCTCGCCTCCCGCCTGCGCGAGATGGCCTTCCTCAACCGCGGCACGAAAATCACACTGAAAGAGGATGCCACCGGCCGCGAGGAGGTTTTCCAATACGAAGGCGGTATTTCGGAGTTTGTTCAGCATCTCAATAAAAACAAAGCTCCGATGCATCCCGACGTGATCTACTTTGAGCGCGAGAAGGATGATGTGGTCGTCGAAATCGCCATGCAGTATTCCGATGCGTACAACGAAACCATCTTTTCGTTTGCCAACAACATTAACACCATTGAGGGCGGAACCCATCTCTCCGGCTTCCGAAGCGCCCTCACCCGCACGGTGAATGCCTACGCAAAAACCAACAAACTGATCAAAGACGAAAAGGATGGCATGGGCGGAGATGATATCCGCGAAGGCATCACCGCGGTTCTCAGCGTGAAGATCCCCGACCCGCAGTTTGAGGGGCAGACCAAAACCAAGCTCGGCAACGGCGAAGTGGAAGGGATTGTCCAGCAGATCGTCAACGACGAGCTGGGGACATATTTCGAGGAAAATCCGGCGGTCGCCCGTACGATTATCGAAAAGGCGGTGGTGGCGGCCCGCGCCCGCAGCGCGGCGCGCAAGGCGCGCGACCTCGCCCGGCGCAAAGGCGCGCTGGAAAGCGGCGGCCTGCCCGGCAAGCTGGCCGACTGCTCCAGCCGCGACCCGGCCAAGACCGAACTGTTTATTGTTGAGGGTGACTCCGCCGGCGGTTCCGCCAAGCAGGGCCGCGAGCGCGAGTTCCAGGCGATCCTTCCGGTAAAAGGCAAAGTGATCAACGTTGAAAAAGCCCGGCTGGACAAAGTGCTCAACAACGAGGAAATCCGCACCATGATCACCGCGATCGGCACCGGCATCGGCACAGACGATTTCGACATCAACAAAGCGCGTTACCATAAAATCATCATCATGACCGACGCCGATGTCGACGGTGCGCACATCCGCACACTGCTGCTGACCTTCTTCTACCGTCAGATGACTCAGCTGATTGAGCACGGCTATATCTACATCGCCCAGCCGCCGCTCTATAAAGTGACACGCCGCAAGCGCGAGGAATATGTCGAAAGCGACGAGCACCTGACCCGGATTTTACTGGACCTCGGGGCGGACGGTCTACTGCTCGAGAAACTCGACGGCACTCAGCTGCTCGACACCAAAGGGCTGCGCGAACTGCTCGAACTGCTGACGGAAATCGAAGGGATTTCCGACAAACTCCGCCGGCGCGGCGTCCTGTTGAAAGACTACCTGAAGCACCGCAACCCCGAGACGGGCCAGTTCCCTCTCTACCAAACCGCCATTGACGGTGAAAACGGAATCCCCGAGTACCGCTACGCCTTCGACGACACCGACCTGCAAGCCATTATCGCGGAAGCCGATCAACGACTGGACGGCGCGGAAGTGGATCCCGAAGACACCGCGGCGCCCGCGCACAGCGTCCGGTACAAAGAGCTTTCGGTGGCAAAAAAACTGGTGGACATCATCGCCCAGCTGAATGAAGGCGGCTTTAACCTCGATGAACTGATTGACACCGATGAACCTCAGTTCCAGCTCGACGACAAAGGAACAAAAATTCCGGCGACCTCGCTGATGGATCTGATCACCGCCGTCCGCGTCCTGGGTCGCAAAGGAATGTCGATTCAGCGCTACAAAGGTTTGGGGGAAATGAACCCGCAACAGTTGTGGGAAACCACGCTGGACCCCGCAGTTCGCCGCCTAACCCAGGTGATTCTCGAAGACGCCGTGAAGGCCGATGAAATGTTCACCATCCTGATGGGCGACGAAGTTCCGCCGCGCCGTCAATTCATCGAAGACAACGCCCTCAACGTCACCAATCTCGACATTTAAGGAAACGAACGATTATGGAAAACACGAACGAACGAATTGATCTGATCAATATTGAAGATGAGATGCAGCGCGCCTACATCGACTACTCGATGTCGGTGATTGTCGGCCGCGCCCTGCCCGATGTGCGCGACGGCATGAAGCCCGGCAACCGCCGCATCCTCTACGCCATGAAAGAACGCGGCTGGACGCACAACAAAGCGTACGTCAAATGCGCGAAAGTGGTCGGGGAAGTGATTGGTAACTATCATCCACATGGTGACACCGCCGTTTACGACACCATGGTGCGTATGGCACAGGACTTCGCCATGCGCGGCATGCTGATCGACGGACAGGGAAACTTCGGCTCCATCGACGGCGACCGCGCGGCGGCCTATCGATACACCGAGTGCCGTCTGCGCCCGCTAGCTGAAGAAATGCTCGCCGATATCGAAAAAGATACGGTTGATATGCGCCCCAACTTCGATGAATCGCTGCTCGAACCCTCCGTTTTGCCGGCCCGCGTTCCCAACCTTCTGGTCAACGGATCAACCGGGATCGCGGTCGGGATGGCCACCAATATTCCGCCGCACAATCTCGGCGAAGTGGTCGATGGCACCATTCACCTGATCGACAACCCCGAGGCGACCGCAGAAGACCTCTGTGAATATGTCAAAGGGCCGGACTTCCCGACCGCCGGGATGGTCTACGGCCTGGGCGCCATTCGCGACCTCTACACCACCGGCCGCGGCAAAATCAGAATGCGCGGAAAAGCCGAAATTGAGGAAGATGACAAAGGCAAGGCCCGCATCATCATCACCGAAATCCCCTATGCGCTGAATAAAACGCTGCTGATCCAGAAAATGGTTCATCTCGTGCGCGATAAGGTGCTCGACGGCATCTCCGACATCCGCGACGAGTCCGGCAAAGAAGGTATCCGCCTGGTGATCGAACTCAAACGCAACGCAGTTCCGCGCGTGATGCTCAACAGCATCTACAAATACACGCAGATGGAATCGACTTTCGGCTCCATCATGCTCGCTATCGATAAAGGCAAGCCGCGCGTCATGAACCTCAAAGAGGTTCTGCAGTGCTTCATTAATCATCGCTTCGAAGTGGTCACCCGCCGCACGCAGTTCGACCTCGACAAGGCCAAAGCCCGCGCGCATATCCTCGAAGGTTTCCTGCTGGCCATGGATAATATGGATGAAGTGGTTCGCATCATTCGCGACTCGAAAAACCGTGACGAAGCGCAAACCCGCTTGACCGAAAAATTCGGGTTCAGCGAAATTCAGGCTAAAGCCATTCTCGAAATGCGCCTCTACCAGCTGACCGGCCTTGAACGCGATAAAGTCGAAGCCGAATACGCCGAGCTCAAAAAGCTGATGGACTACCTCGAAGACCTGCTGGCCCACCCGGAAAAAATCTACGTCGTCATCAAGGAAGACCTCGAACAGATCCGCGCTAAATACGGCGAGCCGCGCCGCACCGAGCTGTGCATCAACGAAGGCGAAATCAACATGGAAGACCTCATCGCCGATGAGCCGTGCGTGATTACGCTCTCCAACACCGGCTATATCAAGCGCGTCCCGACCGACACCTACCGCCAGCAGCGCCGCGGCGGCAAAGGCGTCATCGGCATGGCCACCAAAGATGAGGACTTCGTGGAGCACATCTTTAGCGCCTCCACTCACGACTACCTGCTCTGCTTCACCGAAGAGGGCCGCATGTACTGGCTGAAAGCCTACTATGTGCCGGAAGGTACCCGTCAGAGCCGCGGCCGTTCACTCGCCAATGTGCTGCAAATGACGCCCGACGAAAAACTCGCCGCCATTCTCTGCGTGCGCGAGCTCGACGACGACACCCACAATCTCATCATGGCCACCCAAAAGGGGATCGTGAAAAAGACCGTCCTGTCGGCCTACAAGAACGTGCGTATCGCCGGCGTGAAAGCCATCAACATTGATGAAGACGACAAACTGCTCGGCGTCAAACTGACCTCCGGGGAAGATGAGATCATCCTCAGCATGCGCAACGGCAAAGCGATCCGCTTTAAAGAAACCGATGCCCGTCCTCTGGGCCGTGTGTCGCGCGGAGTGAAAGGCGTCACCCTGACTGGCGACGACGAAGTGGTCACCATCGAAATCGTCGATACCGATTCGACCATGATGGCCATCACCGAAAACGGTTACGGCAAACGAACCAACTTCGACGAATACCGCACGCAGAGCCGCGGCGGAAAAGGAATCATCAGCATTCAGACCACCGACCGGAACGGAAAAGTGGTCAGCGCACACGCCGTGCACGATGACCATCGCCTGATGCTCATCTCCGAAGGTGGCCAGATGATCTGCATCGGCGCCAGCGACCTGCGCATCATCGGCCGCAATACGCAGGGTGTCCGCCTCTTCAACCTCAAGGAAGGTGACAAGATTGTTTCCGCCGCCGTCCTCGACCCGGAAGAAGATGCTCCGGAAATTGAAGAAGGTGTCGAAGGCGTAGAGACACCCGTTGAAATCGAAGAAGCAACCGAAGCGGGCGAGACGCCCGCAGAGGAAGAAGCCGGAGAATAACCCGCATGGGTATTGATCTAAGCAACTTCGACATGGGCCCGGGGTGGAATCAATCCACTCCGGGCTCAAAGCTTCCGCCCAAAGCTCGTCACGCCAACGCTGGCCAAGCTGGAAGCATGGGCGTGAAAGCGAAGAAACAGAAACAGGCTCCCGCCCGAAAGAATGACGGCGTGGTGCGGGTCGGGCGCGAAACCAAGGGGCGTAAAGGCGCAGGTGTGACGATCATTGCCGGCATACCCACCCACCCCGAAGGGCTAAAGCAGATCGCCAAAGAGCTGAAGCAGAAATGCGGGACTGGCGGCACCGTTAAAAACGGGGTCATCGAAATCCAGGGCGACCAGCGCGATTTACTCGTCAAAGAACTGACAGAGCGCGGCTATACCGTTAAACGGGCAGGCGGTTAAAAACCACGAAATACACGAACCACACGAAAGGAACAATCCCCTTTTCGTGTGGTTCGTGTATTTCGTGGTTAAAAATTCTTAATCGTTGCGCATGGTGACTTCAACGAGATGGAAGCCATACTGGGTTTTTACCGGGCCCTGCACTTCACCAACGGGGGCGCTGAAAACGACCTCATCAAATTCCTTCACCATCTGGCCGGGGCCGAACGTACCGAGTGCACCACCCTCTTTGCCCGAAGGACAGGATGAATGCTGTTTCGCCAGTTCGGCGAAATCCGCGCCGCCTGCGATCTGCTGCTTCAATTCGTTACACTTTTCCTCTGTACTCACGAGAATGTGTCTTGCTGCTGCCTGTGCCATAAGAATCTCCTGTTTTAGTTTTTGCAAAAAACTAAAATGCCGATTTCCTGTCGGAAATCAATTCACAACAACAGAAGAACCGTTTAGCGTTCAGGCATGTCAGAGCTCAGCAGATTCTATGGTATGGTTGTTGGAATGTTTTTTAATGAGCATGGAATTCCGCATTTCCATGTCCGCTACGGCGAATATAAAGCTTCAATCGCCATTGAAGACCTGCGCATCCTTGAAGGTGGACTGCCGCCAAGACAACTGGGCATGATCATCGAATGGGCGGCACTCCACCAAAAAGAGCTGCTGGCGGATTGGGAGTTGACTTCAAACCTGCGAAACCCTGATAAGATTGAACCACTGAAACGATGAACTACGACATTACATCTGCAGAGTACCTGGATGGCTACCGGCTTACCCTCCGCTTTCAGGATGGCGCTTCCGGGATTGCTGACCTGAAGACCATGATTGACCGGGGCGGCGTTTTCACGCCGCTTGAAGATGTTGAGTTGTTCAAAACGTTCTCTTTAAGCCCTTATTGGAACACCCTGACATGGTGTGACGAGCAAATCGATATTGCCCCCGAAACTCTTTACGTTGCCGCCACCGGCAGGGAACCTCAACGCGAACCCGTGCTAATGGTAGCCGAAGAACCGGAAGGATATGAAAATGGAACGAAAAGCGACAATTGAACGGAAGACAAACGAAACGGACATCAAGCTCTCGATCAACCTTGATGGCACCGGAACCTATTGCATTGAAACCGGCGTTCCGTTTTTCAACCACATGCTCGAACTGCTCTCCAAACACTCTCTGATCGATATGGACATTCAGGCGACCGGCGACATCGAAGTGGACTATCACCACCTCATTGAAGATGTCGCCCTCGCCCTCGGACAGGCCTTCAACGACGCCCTCGGCGAACGGCGCGGCATCAACCGCTATGGCTTCTGGGTGCTGCCGATGGACGACGCACTCGCCAGCGCGGAAGTGGCGATCGATCTGGGCGGCCGCCCCTACCTCGTCTACAAGCTCGCCAACAAGAAAAAGCTGATCCGCGATTTCGACACCGACATCCTGGAGCACTTCTGGCGGTCGTTCTGCGACACCGCCAAAATGAACCTGCACATCGACCAGACACGGGGCGACGATCTGCATCACGCGCACGAGGCCGTCTTTAAAGCAGTCGCCCGCGCTCTGCGGATGGCTTGCACCGCCGACGAACGCGCCCTCGACGCGATTCCGTCCAGCAAGGGATCTCTCTCAAAGTAGGACAGGCTTCCAGCCTGTCTACACACGCAAAGAGCCTAACCACCGCAGACAGGCTGGAAGCCTGTCCCACTTTACTTTCCAGCCAACTGTCCGCAGGCGGCGGCGATGTCTTCGCCAAGGGAATAACGCAGGGTGACTTTAAACCCTGCTTTTTTTAATGCATCGCCGAAGGCTTTGCGCTCTTCGAGAATCACCGGTTGATATTTCGCACCGGGATGCGCATTGAACTGAATCAGATTGATGTGCGCCTTCGTTCCCTTCAGAAACGCTATGAGCGCCTCAAGGTCTTCGGGGCCGTCATTGATGCCCTTCAGCATCAAATACTCGATCATAGAAGTTCCAAGGTTTGGAAAAACCGCCTTCAGTTTTTCCAATGTCTGGAACTTTGCAACCGGCATCAACTGTTCGCGCACCTCCTGCCGGGCGCTGTGCAGGCTCAAGGCGAGTTGGATGCCGGGGAAGCGTTCAGCGAAGCGCACCATGGCGTCAGGCACGCCGACGGTGGAGACCATAAGGTGGTTTTCGGACAGGTTGAAAAAGCGCGGGTCGCGCAGAATTTCCAAACATTGGAAAAGGTTCTCTTCGTTATGGAGCGGCTCGCCCATTCCCATCACCACCACGTTGCGCAGCGTCCTACCCTCTTCACGCAGAAGCCGTTTGGCGAGCAGAACCTGATCGAGCATTTCGTCGGAGGTCAGATTGCGAACGAAACCCATCGCGCCGGTGGCGCAGAACTGGCAGTCGGCGGCGCAGCCCACCTGCGAGGAAATGCAAAGGCTGGTGCGGCCCGATGCAATCCGTAAAATCACGGCTTCAACCCTATGTTGATCTGTTTGCCCTTCGACTTCGCTCAGGACGGACTTCGTCCGAAAAACCAGCTTGCTGGCCCCGTCAGTCTTTGAGTCATGCCGCTCCACTATTTTGAGGCTTGGAGAAAATTCAGAAACCGGTGCAGGGCACTCTTCCGTCGGCAGTGCTTTTTTTATAACTGCGTTGAGAAACTTGCGCCGCTGATACGGGTCGCGGATCCGCTTTTCCAAGGTTTGGATGTCGTAAATAGAATTCATAGTTTAACCGCTAATGAACGCGAATGGACGCGAATCAATCAGAGCTTTCTTCAACTTGGGCGAGAGAAACGATTTCGACAACACAGCGCGGCGGTTTTTCCTCTACTGGCGGCGCTTCCGCAACTCTTCGCTTAACTGCCGCTAGAATGGATTTTTGAGTATCTAATTGTATTCGAGCCAGCCGGGTCTCTTGATTTTCATACTGAAAAAAATTCGACATACGTTTCTGATCAAGCGCTTCAAATTCCCCCTTCGCCTCCAAATAGGTATCCTCGGCCGTCTTTTGAACATCTTCGGATGTGTCTTCCATTTTTGATAGTTGCTCCAGCTTAGCCTTTGCAACAAGCATGGCGACTCTAGCCTGAATTCGATCTTCATCGAGTTGTTGACACTGACTCTTGTCCAGCACTATCTGTGGTGCGTCTATATTGCTCCACTCTGATTTTTTCTTTGAGCATGGAATATAGCTCTGCTCCGCTCACCTTCCATTTCGCGGCCAGATCCAGCCGCTCTGCAACCTCCTTAAGAATCGGCTCGGATACAAGTCGTTCCTCTTCCGCCTGCAACGAGTATGGAAAACGGAGCGAGCAATGATCGCACGCAGCGTCGCAGCCGGGTTTGACCTCATTTTTACGAACCGAAATCTGTGATGAGGCGGAGTGAAGCTTTGGCGCCCTATTCACGTTCTGAGCGCACGTAAACATAGCTGATGCCAAAAATAGAACACACCCGGCAATGATGCCTTTATATTTCATACACTTTCCCATTCGTATCAATTCGCGGTTCAAGACCATGCAGCTTACAGAATCCGGCGGAGCGTTCCAAGGATTGGAACTTTTGTAGCGGATTTTTCCAATCATTGGAAACGGCAACTTATTTATTCGCGTGAATTCGTGTTCATTCGTGGTTTTACTCCCAATGCTTGGCAAAATTATAGAGTCGGCATACTATGCCTCGATGTTTGAAAATGTCATAAGCAAAAGAGCTGGGCTTGAAAAAGTCACGGATGCGTACCGGTTGGTGCACCGCGATGAGGTCGGGGCGTTTTCGGTCGATCGCTACGGCGACTGGCTGTTGGTGACCGGCTACGACGAAGCCCTGCCCTCCGGTGAGCTCCTGAAACAACTCGGAGCGGAGTTGCGGAAAATCCCCTGCAAGGGAGGCATTGTGCGCACGAACCTGCGCGATCCGCATAAACGGAAGCTGTTCAGCGATCTGGTTGCATTTGGAGAGCCGGCGCCAGAAACATATTTTGTGACGGAGCATGGGCTGAAGTATGAAATCTCACTGAATGCGTCACAGCATCCGGGGCTGTTCCTTGATCAGCGCGATTCGCGCCGCCGCGTGGCGGAGTTTGCTCCCGGCAAACGGGTGGCCAATTTGTTCGCGTTCACCTGTTCGTTTTCTGTGGCGGCGTTGGCAACTGGGGCCGAGGTGGCGTTTTCGGTCGATCTGGCGGCGGGCTGCCTGGAGCGCGGCAAACGCAATTTTGAAATCAACGGGCTGGCGGAAGGCGGGCGCGGAAAGTTCATTAAGGAGGATGTGCGCAAGTGGCTGGCGCGTCAGGTTCGCAAAAAAGAGAGCCATCCTGGCGATTTTGCACCGTGGGACGTTATGATTTGCGATCCGCCGGTGTTTGCCGCCGCCCCGAAAAAGGGCGATGCGTTTGCGGTGGAAAAGGAGTGGCCCTTCCTGGCAGAGAGCATTCGGACGGTTCTCGCGCCAGGCGGAGCCGCCCTTTTCGCGAATAACCACCGTGGCGGAGATGACAGTTTCTATTATTCAACACTGCAACAGCAGTTCTCAACCGTGACCGCTCTGGAGCCGCCGATTGATTTTCCCGACTGCGGCAACCCTCACGTCCGCACGTATTGGTGCAGTTAAGAATGCGGTTGCCATCAGTCGGAATTCTGTTAGTTTTTGAAAAGCACCCGGCGCACCGGGCATCAGGTTATCCAAACCAAGGAAATAGATATGAAGAAGACACTTGCCGTTCTAACTGCCCTCGTTCTCCTGCAAGCCGGTTTTTCCATCGCTCAGGAAATTGATTTTTCTGAAGACACCGGCGGCGTTTATTATCCGCTCCAGCTTGCACTCTACCCCACCCTGCAATTGATTCCTTATGACGGTGATTTTGCCGGACTTCGTCTGAACATCATCGGTGTGAACCGTAATGTGAGCGGCCTAGATATCGGGCTCATCAATCAGACAGACGATACGTTCCGCGGTGCAGGACTCGGAATTGTCAATCTCAGCCGCGGCGACAGCTACGGGGTTCATGTCGGGTTTATCAATCATGCAAACGGCAATGTGAAGGGTTTTCAAGGGATTCCGCTACTGAGCTGGTGGAATGCGATGAATGTGGTTCACGGCCACTGCGCCGGAGCCCAGGGCGGTCTGTTCAATCAGGCCCACAGCCTGAGTGGTGTGCAGGGCGGTCTGGTGAATGTGGCCTACGATGCCAAGGGCGTTATGCTGGGTCTGTACAACTACACCGAAAGCTTCTGCGGACTGCACGTTGGTCTGGTGAATATCACGTTTGAAGACATGACTGGCGCGCAGATCGGCATCTATAACGGCGTGCGGGATGCCACCGGCTTCCAGCTCGGGCTAATCAACCAGTGCCAGAATCTGGATGGATTACAGATCGGCCTGGTGAACATCGCCTCGCAGAAAGAACAACTGCCCACCATGCTTTTCGTTAACTGGCAGTTCTAGGCAACTGCGTTGCGGCACAGATTAAAAAAGCGCTCTCTAACGAGGGCGCTTTTTTTGATTAAGATTAAAGTGAGATTAGGATTAAAACTATAGAAGAACGCCCGGCGGAGTGTCTTCGTCGGTGCGCCACCAGCGACCGGGCTTGGTGTCGATATATTGAATCGATTTGGTGGTGAGGCGGTTTCCGCGGGCTTTGGCACCTTTGACGAGCAGCCCTTCGGTTTTGAAGAACTGCTGATGAATGCGCTGTCCTTTGGCGGGACGGTAACGCAGGTAGACCTCTTCCGGGCAACCCTCCTGCAGAAGCAGAATTTTTGACTTTTCAGGCGCAAGCTGATAGTCGCGGTTCATGATGGTTCCGCCAAACTTGAAGCGTTTGATGTAGGTGGCTTTCTGGTGCGTGTAAACACAGGTCATTTCGCGATCACGATCAAACAGCGCGCAGTAGAGAAGGTTTCCATCCACAAAAAGTTTTTCGGGCGGCGGCATCATCTGGTAGCGACCATCCTCCCAGACAAACATCAGTTTATCGAGCGAGGAGCATTTCATGATGGTCTCGCCGCCTTTGACCCCTGAGCCAATAAACTGTATTTCGGGATCGTGGTTGATGGTCAACTCGCTGGAGGTGAGTTCGCGCACGGCAATCTCTTTGAAGGTAGAGACTTTCGTGCAACGGGGATGGTCTGCCTTGTATTTTTTGATGAGGTTTTTTACGTAGCGGATGGCATAGCCATTAAGCCCTTTGAGGTCTTTTTCCACCTCCTCGAGTTCCTCAAGAATTTTATCGATATCGTCTTTGTTTTTATTGATGTCGAACAGAGAGATCCGCTTGATTGGAATGCCAAGCAGCATATCTATGTCTTCCTCGGCAATCGGTCGCTTGAGCTTCTTTTTAAAGGGCTTAAGACCCGCCCAGATGGCCGCGCGCA
>JACKQG010003032.1_pt1 | contig 21074 bp, 21 predicted proteins | sample 8237621 | NCBI WGS metagenome assembly JACKQG01 (sample SAMN15677084, study PRJNA649215) | marine metagenome | biome: marine; feature: Black Sea; material: saline water; isolation source: suspended particulate matter (SPM) from the Black Sea western gyre | collected 2013-06-09/2013-06-10 | depth... | reverse complement strand
GGGTGTGACAACCGACCCGGACCCGGCAGCAGCAATGCTCGTAGAAACCATGCCCACATCATGACCAAGGGGTGCGACAACCGACCCGGCCACCCAGCCGCCCGATTCCGCCACCTACAGTCGCCCCATGGACGACCGTTCCTTCCCCACCGCCGGACGGCCTGCCGCCGACGTCCTCGCCGACCTGGCCGCCAAGCAGACAGGCGACGCCCGCTGGGCCGAGGGCCGCACCTTCGGGCTGGTGTTCGACGGCGGCGACGACGTACGGGCCGTGGCCGACGAGGCCGCCCGCCTCTACCTGCACGAGAGCGCCCTCAACACGGCGGCGTTCCCGTCTCTGGGTGCGATCCAGTCGGAACTGTGCGGTTGGATCGCCGGCCTCTTCCACGGGCCCGGGGCGGCCGGTTTCCTGACCAGCGGTGGCACCGAGAGCATCCTCCTCGCAGTCAAGGCCGCACGGGAGCGTGCGCTCGCCGAGCGCGGCGTGACCGAGCCAGAGATCGTGCTGGCCGAGTCCGCCCACGCCGCCTTCCACAAGGGCGCCCACCTGTTCGGGCTGACCGTGCGCCGTACCCCGGTCACCGTCGACCTCACCGCCGACCCGGATGCAATGGCCGACGAACTCGGGCCGAACACCGCCCTCGTCGTGGCGTCAGCCATGGACTATCCGACCGGGCTGGTCGACCCCGTCCCGGAGATCGCCGCCCTCGCCGCATCGGTCGGAGCCAGCTGCCACGTCGACGCATGTATGGGCGGGTTCGTGCTGCCGTTCGCAGAGATGGAGGGCCGCCCCGCACCCACGTGGGACTTCCGCACAGAGGGCGTCACCACGATCTCGGCCGACATCCACAAGTTGGGGTACGCACCCAAGGGGGTGTCGGTGCTGCTCCACGCCTCGAGGGACCTCCGGCGCCACCAGACGTTCGTGTTCGACGAGTGGCTGGGCGGCCTATACGCCACGCCGAACCTGCAGGGCACCCGTGCCGGACTTCCGATGGCGGCCGCCTGGGCGGTCGTGTCGCACCTGGGCACCGACGGCTACCGGCGGCTTGTGCGGGGCACGCTCGACGCCGCCGACCGAATCCGGTCAGGTGTCCGTGCGATCGAAGGCCTGGCCGTGCGTGGCGACCCGATCCACCAGATCCTGACGATCACCTCCGTCGATCCCGACCTCGACGTCTTCGCCGTGGGCGACGCCCTCGCCACACGGGGCTGGCACGTCGACCGGCAGTACCCGCCAGATGCCCTCCACCTCACGGTCAGCAACGGCAACGTTCCCGTGGTCGACGGATTCCTCGGCGACCTGTCGGCAGCCGTCGAGGAGGCCCGCAGTTCCTCACCGGGAGGAAGCGGCCAGTACGCCACCATCGACTGAGTCAGTCGAACAGGCGACCGGCGTCCTCGAAGTCGACCAGCCAGGTCCGGCCCCCACCGTCGGCGTGGTAGGAGCCCCAGCCGAGCAGTTGGCGGGCACGCTCCGGCAACGTCGCCGCCAGGTCTCGGTCGATGACCAGCGGGCTGGCCTCCTCGGGCCGCAGCCATCCGGTCACGAAGCTGACGTGCATGCCGTAGCGCCATCCGTCGGAGGTGTTCTCGCCGGCACCGTGGATGATCTTGCCGGAGTAGACCATGCCGCTGCCGGCCGGCATGGCGGCATACGCAACCTCGTCGGGCGAGGTCTCGATGCCGCGGATCAACCCCGACGGCCGGCGTTGGCTGCCGGGGATCACGACCGTCGCACCATTTTCGACCGTGAAGTCGGACAGGGCGAACATGCAGCTGAGGGTGATCTCCCGGCCGTCGGCGACCGCTTCGGGCCAGTTGTTTTCGTCGCGGTGCATGTACTGGGCCGGCTCGCCGGGCCCGACGGCCATCACCTGACCGGTGTTGAGCCAGTAGTCGGCGCCTGCGGAGCTCAGGACAGCGTCGGTCATCGCCGTGAATACCGGGTTGAGCAGGGCATGGTCGACGAACGCCCTGCTGCGCGCAGCCAGGCCGCAGAACCGCACGGTGTTGGGACCGTGGAAGGTCTCCCAGAGTTCCATGCCACTCTTCGACCCGGGGACGGCTGCGTCGAAGCCGGCGGAGAGGTCGTCAACTATCGCCCGGACGGCACCTTCCGACAGCAGGTCGCGCACGATGACTCCACCGTCCCTGGCGAGGGCGGCGAGTAGGTCGGCCAGCGGGGTGTCACGGTCGAGGACCTGCAGTTCAGGCATGGCGCACATCATGGACGGCTCCGGCACAACACCGGGGGTCAGGCCGACCCGTCGCCCTTGTCCGCCTCGTCCGCCTTGTCGCCCTTGTCCGACCCGTCGCCCTTGTCCCCCGTCCCGTCCTTCATCTGGTCGAGGTTCACGAGGATCGGGTAGCCCGAGACGCTCAGGGCGTTGCCGTGGCCCGTCTGGTGGATGTCGAACACGGACTGCAGGGCGTTGTAGAAGCCCTGGATGTCCACGGTCTGGTTCACGGCCCGCTTGGCCTGGGCCAGCCCGAACGGGTGCATCTCGGCGATCTCGTGGGCGAGCGCCATGGTCTCGTCGAGGAGGTCGTCTAGCGGAACCACCCGGTTGACCATGCCCAGGTCGAGCGCCTCGGCGGCGGTGAACTGCCTGGCGGTGAACAGCATCTCCTTGGCCTTGCGCGGCCCGAGCTCCCAGGTGTGGCCGTGGTACTCGACGCCGCCGATCCCCATGCGCACCACCGGGTCGGAGAACCGGGCGTTGTCGGAGGCGACGATGAGGTCGCACGGCCAGCAGAGCATGAGGCCACCGGCTATGCACTGGCCCTGCACGGCGGCGATGGTCGGCTTGGGGATGTCGCGCCAGCGGCGGCTGTAGCCCAGGTAGTGGATGGTCTCCCATTCGTAGATGGCCTGGAGCCCGCGGTCCTGCCAGTCGACGGCGGTTCGCGGCGCCTGTCTCCCGGCTCCTCCGGCTCCCTCTGCTCCCTCTACTCCCTCTCCGATCGCCTCGTTGCTGGCGCTGATGTCGTGGCCGGCGCAGAAGTGCTTCCCCTCGGCCCGCAGCACGATCACCCGCACCTCCCGGTCGGCGGCCGCCGCCTCGAAGGCCTCGTTCATCTCGTCGAGGGTCTGCTGGTCGACGGCGTTGGCCTTTTCGGTGCGGTCGAGGGTGATCACCCCGACCCGTCCCTCCACCTCATAGCGGATGTGCTCCACGGTGCTCCTCCGGCTCTCCCACTCGGTGCCCGGACCATAGTTCGGCATCGGCGGCGGACTCTCGTCCGGAACGTCCCCGGAACTACGCTCGCCCCATGCCGACTCTTCCACAATCCGACTTCCGGGCATTCGACGCCGACAACCACTACTACGAGGCCGAGGACGCCTTCACCCGCCACATCGAGCCGTCGATGGCGAAGCGCTGCATGCAGTGGGCCGACATCAACGGCAAGCAGCGCCTGCTGGTCGGCGGCCGGGTCAACAAGTTCATCCCGAACCCGACCTTCGACCCGATCGCCCGCCCGGGCAGCCTCGAGGACTACTTCCGCGGCCGCAACACCGAGGGCCGGGACATCGCCGCCATGTTCGGCGACCTCGAGTCCCTCGCCGAAAACCCCGGCTACCGGGACCGCGACGCCCGCCTGGCCCTGATGGACAGCCAGGGCCTCGAGCGGGCCTTTCTGTTCCCGACCCTTGGCGTCGGCATGCAGGCGGCCCTGCGCCACGACATGCCCGCCCTGCACGCCGCCTTCCGGGCCTTCAACCTGTGGCTGGACGAGGATTGGGGGTTCGACCGCGACGGCCGCCTGTTCGCCGCCCCGATGCTGACCCTCGCCGATCCGGTCGAGGCCGCCGCAGAGGTCGACCGGGTGCTCGCCGCCGGGGCCCGCCTCGTGGTGATGGTGCCCGGCCCCGTTCCGACGGCCGACGGCTACCAGTCGCCGGGTATGCCCGACTACGACCCCGTATGGGCCCGCCTCGAGGAGGCCGACACCCTGGTGGCGTTCCACGCCGGGCTGAGCGGCACCAGCCAGTACGGCAAGGTCTGGGAGTCGGGCTCCTCCCAGTTCGAGGCGTTTCGCCACTCGGCGTTCCCGCTCGTGGCGTTCGCCGACCGCACCATCTCCGACACCTTCGCCGCACTGATCTGCCACGGGGCGTTCTGCCGCTTCCCCGGCCTGCGCATCGTGTCGATCGAAAACGGCGGCATGTGGGTGCCCGAACTGCTCCGGCACCTGGCGAGCGCCCAAGGCAAGATGCCCTTCGCCTTCGAGCGCCATCCGGTCGAGCAGTTCCACTCCAACGTCTGGGTGTCGCCCTACTTCGAGGACGACATGGTGATGCTGCGCGACCTGCTCGGCATCGACCGGTTGCTGTTCGGCTCTGACTACCCGCATGCCGAGGGCCTCGCCGACCCGATGTCCTACGTCGACGAACTCGTGGGGTTCGACAACGACGAGATCCGCAAGGTCATGCGCGACAACGCCGACGGGCTCATCGGGGCCGGCTGAGGTACGGGCCCGCCCGATCCATCCGAGCCACCTGTCATGGGCCTCCACGACCTCCTCGCCTCGGCACCCACCAGGCCCGACCTCGTGGTCGACGGCGGCCGCAGGTTCTCCACCGGCGAGGTCGACGCCGCCGCCGCGTCGACGGCCGCCGGGCTGGCCGGGACGGGGGTGGGCAGCGGCGATGCCGTCGCCTTCCAGGTCCCCAACGGTCTCGATGCCGTGACGCTGTTCCGGGCCTGCTGGCACCTCGGGGCGGTCGCAGCTCCACTCCACGACCGGATGGGTGCCACCCAGGTGGCGGCCGCCGTCGACCAGCTCGGGCCTACCGCCTGCGTCGCCTCCCCCGGGATGCCCCTCGCCGATGCCACCGGCGCCGTCACACCCGCCGAGCTCACGGGCGGGGACGCTGCTGCCGCTGCCGGACCGGCGCCGGATGCCGACGCCCTGGTCATGTTCACCTCCGGGTCCACAGGAGCGCCCAAGGGTGTTGTCCACACCCACGGGGGCCTCGCCGGCAAGGTCCTCCAACTGCTCGATGTCCACGGCCTGGACGGCAGCGACGTGGTCCTGATGCCGGCGCCGCTGTCCCATGTCTCGGGCCTCCTCCACGGTGTGCTGGTCCCCGGCGCCGTCGGCATGCGCACCGTGCTGATGGACCGCTGGGACCCCGGTCGGGCGCTCGACCTGATCGAGGCCGAGGGTGTGACCTACATGGTCGGACCGCCGACGTTTTTCCTCGGCCTCATGGACGCCCCCGGCTTCTCTCCCGGCAGGACCGCCTCGCTGCGCCTGCTCTCGTGCGGCGGCACCGAGGTCACGCCGGAGTTCGTAGACCGGGCCGGTCGAGAGTTGGGGGCCGTCGTGAAGAGGTCGTACGGGTCGACCGAGGCGCCGACGGTGGCGACCAGCCGCTTCGACGACCCCCCTGACCGGATGACGACCAGCGACGGTCGCCCCTTCGGCGACACCGAGTTCAGGATCGACGAAGATGACGAGATCTGGGTACGCGGCCCGGAGGTGGCCCGCCGCTACCTCGACCCCGACCAGACCGCCGCATCGTTCGTCGACGGCTGGTTCCGCACCGGCGACCTGGGGCGCCTCGACGACGGCTGGCTCACGGTGACCGGCCGCCTCGGCGACCGCATCATCCGCGGCGGCGAGAACATCTCTGCACACGAGGTCGAGGCGCACCTGGTGGCGCATCCGGCCGTCGACGCAGCCGTCGTCGTCGGCCTGCCCGACGAGCGCCTCGGCGAGCGCGTCGCCGCCTTCGTAGTGGCGCCCGGAGGCTTCGACCTGGACGCCTGCCGGGCCTGGTTCGACGACCGGGGCCTGACCCTGTTCATGGCCCCCGAGTACGTCGAGGTGATCGACGAGGTGCCGCTGCTGCCGACCGGCAAGCCCGACCGGGTCGGACTCAGCGACCGGGCCGGAGCCCGACGATGAGCGACCCGACCCGCGCAGCCGTCTACCGAGGGCCCGGGCGGCTCGACGTGACGGAGGTGCAACTGCCCACCCTCGGGCCGACGGACCTGCTCGTCGAGGTGGCGTTCTGCGGCGTCTGCGGCACCGACCTGCACAATGTCCTCGACGGCTGGGGCGTGCCGGACAGCATCTTCGGGCACGAGTGGTCCGGCCTCGTCGTGGCCGCCGGCGACAGGGCGCAGATCGGGGTCGGCACGCTCGTCGTGGGCTCCGGGCTCTCACCTTGTGGCGAGTGCGTCTCGTGCCGTGCCGGCCGGTCCGGACTGTGCCGGCAGCGGGGCGCCATCGGAACAGAGAGGTACCTCGGGGCATTCGCCGACCACCTCGTCGTCGATGCCGCCGAGGTGCTGCCCGTCCCCGACGGGGTCGACGCCCGGTCGGCCGCCTACGTAGAGCCCCTCGCTGTCGCCCTCCACGCCATCACGCTGGCTGCGACCCAGCCCGACGAGCGGGTGCTGGTATCGGGTTGCGGTCCCATCGGCGCCGCCGTCGTCGCCGTGCTGCTCGCCGGCGGCCACACCGACCTCCTGGTGGTCGAGCCCTCCGACCTCCGCCGTGACCTGGCCGAACGCCTCGGGGCCGCCACCTGCCATCCGGACGACCTCGAGACCCCCTGGCACCCCGGCTTCACCGTCGACGAGCCCGCAGACGTGGTCTTCGAGACCTCCGGGGTACGCGCCGCAGTCGAGTCATGCCTCGGCCAGTTGGCCGGCTGCGGCCGGCTCGTGCTGGTCGGCACGGGCCTCGACTTCCCGCGCCTCGACACGGGCCGGATCATCCTCAACGAACTGGTCGTGACCGGCGCCTACAACTACGACGACAATGGCTTTGCTGCGGCACTCGACCTGATCGCCTCCGGTTCGCTCCCCCTCGACCTGCTGCTGGAGCCCGGAACCATCGGCCTCGACGGACTGCTCGACACGATGGTCCGGCTGCGTGCCGGCGAGGTGGCCGGCAAGGTCCTGGTGCGCCCCGGTGCCTAGGATCGGGACCCCCTAGCACGGAGGCTGAACGCCGTGGCCATCCTCGACCGCACCGAGTTTCCCGGACCCAACCGCATCAACCACGTGGCGATCAGCCTTCCCGCCGACCTGCTCGACGAAAGGGGCCGCTCCGACCTGGTTGCCTTCTTCGGCGGGGTCTTCGGCTGGCACGAGTTGCCGACCGAGACGGTCGACCGCAAGAAGATGATCTTCTCGCTGTTCTCGCACGACCGGTTCGTGTTCCTGATCGCCGACGATCCGCCCATGGCATGCCCGCCAGGGCTGCCCGGCGACCACTTCGGCGTCCAGGTCGACAGCCTCGACGAACTCGAGACCATGGTCGCCCGGATCGAGGAGTTCCGGGCACACGACGAGCGGGTCGAGATCCTCTCCTACGAGGTCGAGGACTTCGGCTTCCTGAAGCTGCACAACGTCTACGTGCGGTACCTGCTGCCGATGTCGGTCGAGGTGCAGTACTTCGAGTTGCTGAACGCCTGAGCAGGGACCTCCCCCGGCTGCCTCAGCTGCGCGGCACGTCCCTCCAGGGAATGTCCTTGTCGCTGCGCGGCTCCCTCGGCAGTCCCAGGGAACGCTCACCCAGGTTGTTCTTCTGGACCTCGGTCGTGCCGCCGCCTATCGAGATCGTGTAACGGTTGATGACCTCGGCCTGCACCCAGCGGCCGATCCGGTCGTCGTCGGACGGGCAGGCCATGCCGGCGGGTCCGGCGATGGAGGTCGCCAACTGTCCGGTGTGGACCTTCGAGTCGGTGACGAACACCTTCATCAGCGCCGGGTCGAACGGCGGCGGGCCTCCCTGTCGGATGACATCTCGCATGCGTCGGCCCATCAGTCCGGAAATTCGCTCGCGGCTGTAGGCCCGGACCAACTCCTGGCGGACGACGGGATCGTCCTGTCGGTCGAACAACCGGGCCAGGTCGATGAGGCGGTCGGAGGTTCGTCGCCCGCCGCCGGTGCCGCCGATGAACGACGCCTCGTTTCCGAGCACCATGCGGGCCGGGCCCCAGCCGCCGTGGAGTTCGCCGACGAGGTTGGCGACCGGGACCCGCACCCCGGTGAGGAACACCTCGTTGAAGTGCGCCGACCCGTTGGCCTGCACCAGGGGACGGACCTCGACCCCGGGGCTCGTCATGTCGATCAGAAGGAAGCTGATGCCCCGGTGCTTGGGGGCGTCGGGGTCGCTGCGGACCAGTAGGAAGCCCCGGTTGCAGAACTGCGCCGACGAGTTCCAGACCTTCTGCCCGTCGACGACGAACTCGTCGCCGTCGATGACCGCACTCGTCGCCAGCCCAGCCAGGTCCGAGCCCGCCCCCGGTTCGCTGAACAACTGGCACCAGGTCTCATCTGCCCGCAGCATCGGGGGCAGGAAGCGCAGTTTCTGCTCCTCGGTGCCGAGGGCCAGCAGGGTCGGGCCGAGCATCGCCATCGAGGCCCGGATGAAGCCGGCGTTTGACCCGAACCGGACCGACTCCCGGGCGAAGATGCGGTCCGCCCACGCCTCGAGGCCGCGGCCGCCGTACTCGGTCGGCCACGTCAGGCCGGCCCAGCCGTTGTCGGCCAGGGTGCGCTGCCATGCCCCGCACTTCTCGAAGTGTGCCAGCGCCTCGTCGTCGTCGGGGAAGCCGACGACCTCCCACGGGTCGGCCTCGGTCCGTGGCTCAGCATGGGCCTCGAGGAAGGCGCGTGCCTCTGCCCGGAAGGCGACCCGCTCGGGGGCCTCGGCAGGTGCTTCCTCGCTGGCGGCCATCGGGTGCGACCCTAGTGCTGACCCGTTGGGACCTGGCCAGTGGCTGTGCGGCTACGGTCCGGCCGTGGACACCGGCGACGAGGAACTCGACCTGGAGGAGGCGTATGCGGTCGAGACTCCCGACGACAACCGGGACCTCTACGGGCGCTGGGCGTCGACGTACGAGAGCGGCTTCGCTGCCCGCCATGCCTACGTGTACCACGAGCGGGTGGCTGCGACCTTCGCCGACGCCGCCGGTCCCGACGATGATCCGGTGCTCGACATCGGGTGCGGCACGGGCCTGGTCGGCGTGGCGCTGCGGGCGCTCGGCGGCTGGACGATCGACGGCCTCGACCTCTCCCCCGAGATGCTCGACGAGGCTCGGTCCAAGGCTGTGGACGACGGCTCGCCCGTCTACCGCGAGCTGCATGTCGCCGACCTGACCGTCCCGCTCGGGCACGGCGACGACACGTGGGGGGCCGTCGTCAGCGCCGGCACGTTCACCCACGGCCACGTCGGACACGACGCCTTCGACGAGCTGTACCGCATCGCCCGCCCCGGGGCACTGTTCGTGGTCGGCATCAACCCGGACCACTTCGAGGGCGAGGGCTTCGCCGACCGGTTCCGCAGCGACACCGACGCCGGCCGGATCACGGCCCCCGAGTTCCTGAGGGTCCCGACCTACAGCATCGGCGAGAACGTCGACCGCCTCTCGGTCCTTGCGGTGTTCCGCACAGCTTGACCTGCGCTTTGCTGGCTGGCCGGGCAGGTCTCGAACCTGCAACCTCCTGATCCAAAGTCAGGCGTTCTGCCAGTTGAACTACCGGCCACCACTACGGCAAGGAGCGTAGTGGCCGACCGGTACCTACCCCTTGCGGATGATGTTGTGCTCCGGGCCGTACGGGAAGCCCGTGATGTTGGTGGCACCGTCCCCGGTGATCACGAGGATGTCGTGCTCCCGGTAGCCGCCGGCGCCGGGACGCCCCTCGGGCAGCATCAGCATCGGCTCCATCGACACGACCATGTTCGGCTCGAGCACCGTGTCGATGTCCTCCCGCAGCTCGAGGCCCGCCTCGCGGCCGTAGTAGTGGCAGAGCACCCCGAACGAATGGCCGTACCCGAAGGTCCGGTACTTCAACAGGTCGTGCTCGGCGTAGATCTCGTTCAAGGCCTGCGCCACGTCGCTGCAGACGGCGCCGGGCACCAGCAACTCCTTGCCGGCGTCGTGCACGGCGCAGTTGACCTCCCAGATGCGGAGGTGCTCGTCGGACGCCTCCTCGCAGAACAGGGTCCGCTCGAGGGCCGTGTAGTAGCCGGCGATCATCGGGAAGCAGTTGAGGCTCAGGATGTCGCCCCGTTCGATCCGCTTCGTGGTCACCGGATTGTGGGCACCGTCGGTGTTGATGCCCGACTGGAACCAGGTCCAGGTGTCCATCAACTCGCCGTCGGGGAACGTGCGGGCGATCTCGCGCACCATGGCCTGCGTCGAGTGCAGGGCCACCTCGTGCTCGGGCACGCCCGCGGCTATGGCTTCCACACATGCAGCTCCGCCGATGTCACCGATACGGGCACCGTGGGTGATGACGACGATCTCCTCGTCGGACTTGAGCATCCGCAGACGCATGCAGTCGGCGCCGATGTCGACGACCTCCGTGCCGGGCAGGGCCGCCTCCACCTTGCCGAGCAGCGCCACGTTGATGTGGTCGTGCTCGACACCGAGACGACCCCCGGCCGGCACCAGCGACTGCACCGCCCGGATGTAGTTGTCGCGCCGCCAGTCGGTGAACACCACGTTCTCTCCGAAGGTCCGACGCCACGGCTGGCCGGCGTCGATGTTGGCCGAGATCGACGTCGACGCCTCATGTGTGACCACCAACCCGTAGGGGCGACCGAACGAGCAGTACAGGAAGTCGGCGTAGTAGTTGACGTTGTGGATCGACGTGAACAGCACCGCATCGACACCACGCCGAGCCATGACCGCACGCAGGCGGTCGAGCCGACCCTGCATCTCGGCATCGGAGAACGTGCCCTGTGCGCGCTCACCGTTGGGAATCTCCTTGAGGTCGGGCAGATCGCCGATCATTCGGAACTCGTCGGACATGGCGGGCCTCCTCGGTTCGGTCGGCCGGTGTCCGGGCGAGCCTAGGAGGATTCGGTCAACGGCGGTCGAAGACCTCGGCGTCCGGGTCCGGCACCTGGCCACGCCGGCCGTGGAACACCTCGATGCATCCATCCCGTTCCCGAACCTTCCACATCCGGACCCTCGCCCGCTCCGGAATCGAATCCCCCGCCGGAACCTCGATGCATGCCCCGTCGGCTGCAAATTTCCAACCGTGGAACGGGCACACGATGCAGTCGTCGGTGATCCGCCCACCCTGGCTGAACAGCCCACCGACATGTGGGCACAGGTCCTGGGTCACCCGGACCTCCCCTGCAGCATCACGACCCATGACCAGGTCGCGGCCGAAGGCACCCAACGCGACCAGTTCGGGCCCCGGCACCTCATCGGACCCGGCGACGACGTACCAGCCCTTCGGAAACGGTGGGACGTAGCCGGCGTCGGACACCCGCGCACGATACGGGGCCACGGGTCGACGGTGCGGCATCCACGCCCCGCTGCGGTACGGTGTCGCACGCCATGGGATCACTGATCAAAAAGCGCCGCAAGCGCATGCGCAAGAAGAAGCACCGCAAGATGCTCAAGCGCACCCGCGCCAAGCGGATGCGGGGTCGGTAGCCGGCCTCAGGCCTGCGGCGGCAACAGTGGCGGCACCGTCCGCACCACCTGCCGTTCCCCTCCCGGGTACCCCCCCTCCACGAACCACGTACTGCCACTCCCGGCCAGCCGCGGCCGCTGTCCGGTCGCGTCCGCCAGGTCGTCACGCCACCGCACGAGCTCCGGCACCAGGTCGACGGCGGCGGGCTCCAGGTCGTTGCCATGGTCGCCGCAAGGGCCACCGAGCTCATCCCAACGTCGATACACAGCCGGCGTCGGACAGGCCAGGGGCGGTGTGAGCAGCGTGAAGACGCGTTCCTCGAAGGGCAGCACCTCGACCACCTCGCCCATGCCGGTCACCCGGGCCCGACCGCCGACGAGGCAGTAGGCCACGTCGGCGCCGATCGACGCCGCAGCGACCAGGTCGTCGAAACCGGCCCAGCGCAGGATCGCCGCCGCATCCGACGAACCACCCCCCAGTCCCGCACCTGCAGCAACAGCCTTCTCGATCCGGACATGGGCCGTCCGACCGGCCAGCCGCAGGGCCCGGGCCACCAGGTTGTCGTCGGCATCGATCTCCAGACCCGCTCCCTCAACACCCACGACCTCGAGACCCGCCCCCTCGGCCACCACCAGCCGGTCGCCCAGGTCGAGGCTGACCATCTCGGCGTCGATCTCGTGAAAGCCGTCCGGGCGGACACCGGTGACCCGCAACGACAACGTGAGCTTCGCCGGTGCGAACAGTTCGGTGCTCACCGTGCAACCCCCGCTGCGATGGCCGCCCACTGACCGAGGTCGAGTTCCTCGGCACGCAGCGTCGGGTCCACCCCTGCTGCTACGAGCCCCGCCTCGTCCACGAGGCCACGCAGCGCCCCGCGCAGCATCTTGCGCCGCTGGCCGAATCCCGCCCGCACCAGCCGGAACAGCACCTCCGGGTCGGCCTCGACGGTCGGCTCCGGGCGCCGCACGATGTCGACCAGCGCCGAATCCACCCGGGGCCGGGGCAGGAAGACCGACGGTGGCACCCGGCCGACCTTCTTCGCCGTTGCGTGGTACGCCACCTTCACCGACGGCAGGCCGTAGGCGTCGTCGCCCGGTCCGGCAACGAGACGGTCCGCCACCTCGAGCTGCACCATCACGACGAGGCGCACGATGGCCGGCACGTCGTCGAGCAGGTCGCAGACGAGCGGCACCGAGACGTTGTACGGGAGGTTCGCCACCAACGTCCACGGCCCGTCACCCAGAAGCACCCCCCAGTCGACCTCCATGGCATCGGCGTGCACGATCCGCAGCGCCACATGGTCGCCTGCCACCTCACCGAGCACCTCGACCAGCACGTCGTCGATCTCGACGGCCGTCACCTCGGCGCCGGTCTCGAGCAGCGCCAGGGTCAGCGCCCCGACACCGGGACCGACCTCGACGACACGGTCACCGGAACCCACCCCTGCCAACTCCGCGATGCGCCTCACCGTGTTGGGCTCGACCACGAAGTTCTGCCCCAACGAACGCTTGGGGCGGATCCCGTAGCGGTCGAGGAGGCTGCGTACCTCGGTGCGGGTGAGCGTCACGCAGCCGAGGCTACGGGAGTGCGGCTAGGGCAGGTAGCGACCGCACACCGGCCACTGGCCCCGACCACGCAGGTCGTAGAGCGACTGCGCCATGGCGTCCTGATCGGCCGGCGCCACCTCGGCAGGGTCGAGGCCGACGAGCTGCTCGTGGTAGATGCCGGCGATCCAGTCCCAGGTGACCCGGCTGAACTGGTAGGCGCCCCGGTAGTTGCCGGTGGGGCTGACCGCCCCGTAGTTGCCGGTGGCCTCACAGAAGCGCAGGGCCTCCCACTGCTCGGCGGTGGGCCCGAACTCGGCCGGAACGGTGTCGGCGGGGATCGTGGTGGTCGGCCCCGGTGTGGCGATCGCCTCCGCCCGCCGGTCCTCCTCCTCGGCCCGCATGCGTGCCCGTTCCGCCTGGCGGTCCAACTCGGCCTGCTTGGCCTCGAGGAAGACGTGGAGGGCCTGACGGGCGACGAACTCGGCCTCGGCGATCTCCGCAGCGAGGGCCAGCGCCTCAGCCTCGAAGCGCAGTTCCTCCTGCGCCCTCGCCTCGGCCTCCAGATCCTCCTGCGCCCTCGCCTCCGCCACGATGCGGGCGGCATCCGTGTCGGTCCTTTCCGGAGGGGCCGGGTCCAAAGGAGCAGGAACGTCCGACGATTCGGCAACCACCGGTTCGTCTACGACCGCCGCATCCCCGGAGACGGACGCATCGACGACCAACTCGATCACAACCTGCTCCGGGGCGCGTTCGGGCGCGGCGGCAGCGGCGACCTCAGTGGCCGCTCCAGGCGAATTCGGATTCTCGAACACGAACATCGGCAGTGCCGCGATCGTGGCAAGGGCCACGACGAGCACACGCCACCGTTCGATGGTGGGTTCGGCTTCCAGAGCTCCTGTCCCTTTCCCCTCTGGTGGCGACCGTCGTCGGTCGCCAGAGCCAGGTGGAAACCTAGGAAGACGAACACGGGTGGCGCAACACCCAATTCAGAACGAGCGCGAGGCCCGCCACGCAGCGCGCGAGGCCACCGGCAAAACCCCGACAATCAGCGGATCTCGAGATCGTAGAAATCGCAAGCCGTGGCAAATGTCACCGCTGCAACCTCCTCAACCGGACGACCCATCGCCTCGGCGACCGCTGCCCCGACATGGGCGACGTTGGCCGGTTCGTTGGTCCGTCCCCTGTGGGGAACAGGCGCCAGGAAGGGCGAATCTGTCTCGACCAGCACCCGCTCGACCGGACAGCCGGCCGCCGCCGCCCGGACGTCGTCGGCACCCTTGAACGTCACGATCCCGGAAAACGACAGGAACGCACCCCGCTCGAGACAGGCCTCCCCCTCGGCGGGGCCGCCCGTGAAGCAGTGGAACACCGTCCGCTCCGGAACCCCCTCGGCGTCGAGCACCGCAAAGGTCTCCTCCCAGGCCTCACGGGAATGGATCACCAGCGGCATCTCCCGCTCGTTGGCGAGCGCCACCTGGGCGGCGAACACGTCGACCTGCACGTCTCGTGGAGAGTGGTCGTAGTGGAAGTCGAGCCCGGCCTCGCCGACGGCGACGACGGCCCCGTCATCGAGCAGCCCGGCGATGCCTTCGATTCCGAAACGCGCCTCATGCGGGTGCACGCCGGCGGTGGCCCACACGCCGTCGAACCGGCGGGCCACCTCGATCGCCATCCGGCTCTGCGCCAGGTCCGTCCCGATCGTGACCATCCCCGCCACCCCGGCGCCCCGGGCCCGTCTGACCACCTCGTCGGCATCGCTGCCGAGATGACAGTGGCTGTCGAACCAGCGAAGATCCGTGCCGAGGCTCACGCCGGCTCGACGGCATCTTCGGCGAGGAGCGCCTCGACGTCCACCTTGGCGAACAACGGCGTCGGCCTGTCGATCGGCCTACCCGGCGACAGTTCCGGCCGAACCCATCCCACCACCGGCCCCAAAACATCCTCGAGCGCCGACGACGAGAACGGCAGGTACGGAGTGAACGCCACACGCACCCCGTTGACCGCATCCAGCGCCGTTCCGAGCACCACGCGGGCCCGATCAGGATCGGACCCGGCCAGCTTCCACGGCTCGGTGGCGTTGAGGTAGGCGTTGACCTCCGCCGCCGCCTCCATCGCCGTCCGCAGCGCCGCCCGCAGTTCGACCCGGTCGATCTGGTCGGCGGCCGTCACCAGGGCGGCATCGACCCCTGCCAGAAGCGCCAGGTCGGCGTCGGTTCGATCGCCGGGCTCCGGCACGGCGCCATCGCACCTTGCGTTCACCATCGACAGCACCCGGTTCACGAGGTTGCCCCAGGTGGCCACGAGCTCATCGTTGGTACGCCGGGCGATCTCCTCAACCGAGATGTCGGTGTCGCTCTGCTCAGGAAACGAGGCCGCCAGGGCATAGCGCAGGGCGTCCGGTTCGAACAGGCGCAGACCCTCGCCGATCGTCAGGCCCACCCCCCTGCTGGCCGACGCCTTGCCGCCCTTGAAAGTCAGGTACTGGTTGGCCGGCACATCGGTAGGCAGGTTCAGGCCGCCGTAGCCGGTGAGCATCGCCGGCCAGATGATCGTGTGGAACGGGATGTTGTCCTTGCCGATGAAGTACACGGACCGGGCATCGTCGCCCTCCCACCAGTCACGCCACGCCTCGGGATCGCCCTGCCGCTGCGCCCACTCCTTCGCAGCCGAGAGATATCCGATGACCGCCTCGAACCAGACGTAGATGCGCTTGCCGTCACCGAAGCCGTCTACCGGAACGGCCACCCCCCAGTCGAGGTCGCGGGTGATGGCCCGGTCCTGGAGGCCCTCCTCGATCCAGCCCTTCGAGAAGTTCAGGACGTGTCGCCGCCAGCCCCGGCGGCTTTCCAGCCAGGCACCGAGAGGTTCCTGAAAATCTGACAGGCGGAGGAAGAAATGCTCCGTCGACCGCAACTCCGGAACAGCGCCCGTGATCTTCGAGCGGGGGTCGACGATCTCCTCGGGATCGAGGGTGCGACCGCAGTCCTCGCACTGGTCGCCCCGCGCCTCCGCATAGCCGCAGTGTGGACAGGTACCCCCGATGTAGCGATCCGGCAGGAAGCGACCGGCCTCGGCGTCGAAGAACTGTTCGCCGGTCCGCCGGTCGATGTGGCCCTTTTCGAGCAGCGTCAGGAACATGTCTTGTGTCACGGCCTCGTGGTTCCCGGTTCCGGTCGACGTATAGCAGTCCCAGGAGATCGCCAGGCGTTCCCAGGCGGTTAGGAACTCGGCGTGGTAGCGGTCGGCGATCTCAGCCGGCGTGACCCCCTCGGCGTCGGCCCGCACCGTGATGGGGGTGCCATGGACATCCGAACCACTGACCATCAGCACCCGGTTGCCGGCCAGGCGCTGGAACCGGGCGAAGACGTCGGCCGGAAGGTAGGCCCCGGCGAGGTGCCCCAGGTGGCGGGAACCGGAGGCGTACGGCCACGCCACGGCGACGAGGATCGGAACAGGAGGTACGGACATCGCCTCCGAGGCTACCGCTGCCCTTCCGGCAGGCCGGGCCTGTTTGCGGTCCGGGTCAGCCCTCGAGGGCCAGGCGGTAGGCGCGGCGCCTGTTCACCCCGAGCAGGTTGGCCACCTCCACAGCGGCGTCCCGGGTCGATGCACCCCTTGCGATCGACTCTGCCAGCGCCGCCCGGATCCGGTCGTCGTCGGCCCCCTCGGCGGGCGGGGCGCCCTCCACCACGACGACCACCTCACCCTTCGGCGGCTGCCGGGCCCAGTCGGCCAACTCCGCCAGCGTGCCGCGCACGTACTCCTCGTGGAGCTTCGTCATCTCGCGGGCAACGCATGCCCGACGGTCGGCGCCCAACGATCCCGCCATGTCATCCAACGTGGCCGCCAGTCGGTGGGGCGACTCGAACAGGACCATCGTGCGTTCCTCGACTGCCAACTCAGACAGCCGCCCTCCCCGGGCAGCACCCTTGCGGGGAAGGAAGCCCTCCATGCACCACCGCTCCGTGGGCAGGCCGCTGGCCACAAGGGCCGCAACGGGCGCCGATGGCCCCGGCACCACCGAGACCCCGTATCCGGCCTCGACCACCCGCCGGACCAGGCGCTCGCCCGGATCGGAGATTCCGGGCGTACCGGCATCGGTCACCACGGCCACCACCTGGCCCTCGGCGAGGCGACGCAGCACGTCACCGGCGGCACGGTCCTCCGTATGGGCGTCGAGCCGCAGGAGCCGGACGTCGGTGACCCCCGCATGCCTGAGCAACCGTCCGCTGTGGCGGGTGTCCTCACAGGCGACCGCGTCGGCGGCTGCCAGCGCCTCGACTGCCCGGGGTGCGAGGTCGCCGAGGTTCCCGATCGGCGTGGCGACCAGCACCAGCCGTCCCGCCCCGGACGAGGCGCTCACTCCCGCACCGCCAACTCGTCGCCGACCTCCAGGCCCCACCTTGCGAAGGTGCCCGACTCGGCCTCCAACACCGCCCGTGCGCCCCTGACGCGCCGCCCGATGCGATGGCGCTCCATGGTCACGGTGCGCAGCACCGCCAGGTCGGCGTCGAGGTGCGCCACGTCGATGGCGAACCGCATACCCACCGTGTGTACCCGAAACGCCGGCCTGAGGAGGATCGCCCCTTCGATGCCGTCGCGGCCCAGCAGTCCCCGTCGGCGGGTCCGTGGCGAATCTGCCAACTCCAGGCTGGCCAGCACCCGATCACCGCAGACCAACCAAGCCATGCGGCCAGCGTAGATGCCGTTGCCACCGCTCAGGAACAGGCAGAGAGGATCTCCCGGCACCGTTCGCCGGAGGGGAACGAGGTCTGCGTACCGGGCCGGGTGACGCTCTCGCCGGCACAGGCCATCCCGAGTCGAACGGCCGCCATCTCGTCCAGGCCGCTGGCCAGGCCGGCCACGAAGGCGCCGACGAACGCATCGCCTGCACCCGTGGTGTCGACCGGCTCAACCAGGTCGGCGGGGAACCTCGACACCGTGCCGTCCACCTCCACCAGGGCGACACCGTCCCCGCCCAGGGTGACCAGCAGCCGTGCGCCGGTGTGCTGCGAACAGGCGACGAGGGCGGCATCGTCGTCGGGTTGCGCTCCGCCCGCAAGGACCGAGAACTCCACCTCGTTGGGGATCAGCCAGTCGGTCACCCCCAGCAGGTCGGGTTCAAGGGCCGCCGCCGGCGCCGGGTTGAGGACCGTGGGCACCCCCCTGCGAACCGCCTCGGCGAAGGCCGCAGCCGTCGCCGCCTGGGGAACCTCGAGTTGGCCGACGACGACGGACAGGTCTGCGATCGACCCGACGGCATCGACTGCCATCGCAGCGGTCAGGCCCTCGTTGGCGCCCGGGACGATGATGATCCTGTTGGTGCCGTCCGGTTCGACCCAGATCGGGGCGACACCGCTGGCCCCGGGCACGACATGGACGTGACCGGTGTCGATCCCGAACGATCCCAGGTTCTGCAGGGCCATCTGCCCGTAGGAGTCGTCGCCCACGGCCCCCGCCATCGTCACCCCCGCTCCGACCAGCGACGCCATCACCGCCTGGTTGGCGCCCTTGCCCCCGAAGCCCATCTGGAACCGGTCGCCCACGATCGTCTCGCCCGCCTCGGGGACTCGCTGCGTGTAGGCGACGAGGTCGATCATGGTGGAACCGACGACGAGCACATGCCCGGCTTTCGAATCCGAACCCACCACCGTGTGTCCTCCCGGTCCTCGACTGACTCGGCCCCTGACGCTACCGACTGCTACGCCCGCTACCGGGACGGGCCCATCTCGTCGTCGGCACCTCCGCCGGGCGACACTCGAGTCCGAAGCCGACGACGAGCGGAGCACCGCATGCCGAGAATCAGCGCCTGGGAGGGCCCGGTCCTGCGATCGGTGGTTCCGGTTGTCGAGGCATCCCGGCACGTGGACACCTCGCAGGACGACGTCGACCGGGTGGCCCGCTGGATGGCCTACGAGGACTTCGCCCCACCGGACGGGTCGATCGAGGGGCCCTTCGACTTCGGGCCGGAACCCGATGCGGTCATCGACGCCACCCTGCTCATCTCATCGCTCAACTTCGCCTACACCGACTTCGATTCGGGCGAGCGGTTCGAGACCGACCACCAGGGTCGCACCTGGGCCGACGCCGAGGCCCTCTACGCCACGATCCACCAGGCTCACCTCGGCGGTACGCCCATCTTCGACGGCGACTTCCTGGCCACGGCCTCACGCACCGACCTGGCCCGGATCTTCAAAGGCAGCATCGAGATCCCGATGCTCGACGAACGCGTACGGATCCTCAACGAGATCGGCGTTGTCCTCGTCGAGGAATACGACGGCCGCTTCCACAACTTCGTCCGCTCCTGCGAGGCGGCCGTCTACGCCGACGGCAACGGGCTCCTCGAACGGCTGACCGGAGAATTCCCGCGGTTCAACGATGTCAGCGACCACCGCGGCCGAACCGTCGTGTTCAACAAACTCGCCCAACTCTGCCTCTGGTCACTGCACGTCGCCCTCTCCGGCACCGGAGCGCTCGCCATCCGCGACCTCGACCACCTGACCGCATTCGCCGACTACATCCTCCCCGTCGCCCTCGAGGCCATGGGGATCCTCGAATACACCGACGACCTCTCCGACCGCGTCGCCCGACAGGAACTGATCGAACGCGACTCCGACGAGGAGATCGAGATCCGGTCACACACCATCTACGCCACCGCCCTGCTCACCGACGCCATCAACGACATTCGCCCCGCCGACCGGCAGGTGGTCATCCCGCAGGTCGACTACCGGCTCTGGAGCACCTACCACGCAGCGTTCCCCACCCTGCGCCCCCACCACCTCACCCGCACGCCCATGTACTGAAGGTGTACTGAAGGTGCACTGAAGCCGTACCGAAGCGGCGCCTGTCCACCTCAGACGTTGAAGCGGAACTCCAGCACGTCCCCGTCGACCGGCAGGTACTCCTTGCCCTCACTTCTCACCAGGCCGGCCACGCGGGCCCTGGCGTAGGAACCGGCCTCGAGCAGGACATCCCAGTGGATCGTCTCGGCCCGGATGAACCCCCGCTGGAAGTCGGTGTGAATCCGACCGGCGCACTCCGGGGCCGTCGAACCCGCCCTGAACGTCCACGCCCGGCTCTCCTTCTCGCCGGTGGTGAGGAAGGTGCGTAGCCCCAGACAGTGGTAGGCGGCGTGGATGAAGCGGGGCAGCGCCCCCTCACCCAGGCCGAGGCCCTCGAGCATCTCGGAGCGCTCGTCAGGCGGCAACAGAGCCGCTTCGGCCTCGAGCTGCACGCACATGCCGACCACGTCGGCGCCGTCCAGTTCGGCGATCACGGGCGCCAGTACCGGATCCGGGTCCTCGACCTGCTCCTCGTCGAGGTTGACCACGGCCACGACCGGCTTGTCGGTGAGCAGAAAGAACGGCGTGAGCAGTTCACGTTGATCGGCAGGAACATCGCTGCGATAGATCGGCGTGCCCTGCTCGAGATGTGCCTGCGCCGCCTCGAGGGCCGCCACGGCCGCTGCCAGCGAACGGTCCCCCTTGGCGGCACGACGTTGCCGGTCCACCTGCTTTTCGACCGTCTCGAGGTCGGCCAGCGCCAACTCGACCTCGAGGATCCGCAGGTGCTCCAACGGATCGGTCGGCCCCGGCACGTCCCCGTCGCGAAATGCACGCAGGACGAACACGATGGCGTCGGCCTCCCTGATACCGGCCAGGAACCGGTTGCCGAGACCCTCCCCGGAAGCCGCCCCCTCGACAAGGCCACCGATGTCCGTGAACTGCACGCTGGCCGGCACCACCCTGGCCGAGGCGCTCATGGCGGCCAGGAGGTCGAGGCGCCGGTCGGGCACCTTGGCGACGCCGACGTTCGGGTCGGTCGTGGCGAAGGCGTACGGGGCCGCGAGGGCACCACCACCGGCCAGTGCGTTGTAGAGGGAGGACTTGCCCGCATTGGGCAGCCCCACGAAGCCGAATCGCTCCACGGTCGCTCCTGCGATCAGGCGGCCCCGGGGCGGGCCGTCGGTTTCAGCATCGGGGTGGGGGCCTCCTACCCCTTCTGCGCCCGGGGCACCCGCGATGCACTCCCGCGCCGTGAGGCTCCTGGTCCAGTCGTATCGCCTCATTTGCCATGAGCTCAATGTTCTGCAGTAGAACGGGAAACCACAGGGCAGACCCCACTT
>JACKQG010003031.1_pt1 | contig 21078 bp, 16 predicted proteins | sample 8237621 | NCBI WGS metagenome assembly JACKQG01 (sample SAMN15677084, study PRJNA649215) | marine metagenome | biome: marine; feature: Black Sea; material: saline water; isolation source: suspended particulate matter (SPM) from the Black Sea western gyre | collected 2013-06-09/2013-06-10 | depth... | reverse complement strand
CCCGCAATACTTGGATCTATCGCATTGTTTAAAAGATTTGGTATTACCTTAGCAAATTTGGCAGGCGGTCCATATAATTTGCATATTTTTTTAGGATACTTAATATCTACAGAACATTTATTCTTGCGTAACGTATGTCCAAGTAACATCAGGGTTTCTTCTACAATCGGTATGGGATCAAAAATTTGCATATGATTAGCATTCGAAGCCTGATTTCGAGTTTGGGTTTTGATTCCCCGGATAAATCCGGCAGCACGCTTAGACGAAGTTTTTGCTATTTCGATCGTAGAGATCATATCTTCTGCAATTTCACGATGATCTTCATCAGTAATATCTGGATCAGTCACTGATGATTGATACTCCTGAACCAATGAAAATAACTCCGCAAGAGAAGCTCGCACTGTTGCCAATGGAGTATTAATCTCATGGGCAATACCGCTGGTTAAGCGACCAAGTGAAGCCATTTTTTCAGATACGAGCAATTTTTGTTGATTATCTTGAATTGCTTGGTATGCAGCTTCTAAGAGTATGCTTCGCTCTTCCAATTCGGACGTTCGTTCTGACACGCGATTTTCTAAATCTAAAAGCAATACTTGCATTTTATCAAACAGGAAAGCATTTTGGATAGCTAAAGCGACTTGGTCTGCGAGAACTTGCAATGTTGCGATATCTTGCTGGCTGAAAGCAGCTTGTTCTTCACATTGCACATCGAGTACACCAAGCAACTCTTCTCCCGCAATCAAAGGAAGTGCAATTTCCGACCGTGTTTTTCCAAGATGGGGATTGTTGAAATATACAGCATCCTCCCCAACATCCAATGCGATGCGAGGCTTTCGAGATTCAGCCACATGCCCAACCATACCTTCCTTACCTATTCGCAGGAGATGATTTTCTGCCAGCATTCGTTGGCCACCTGCACTATTGGCTTCTCGCATAACTGCGAATTCTTTTCGCTCATCTAAAAGAAATACACCTACATGATAGAAACCAAATCGTTCGCTTATCAGGTGAGTGACTTTTAATAAGAGCGTATCTAAATCTCGGATTTGTGCAGCGCTTCTGCCCACTTCCGCAGCAGTTTCTAGTTGCATCGTGCGGCGAACTAATCGCCGATTATTATCTGCATAAGTACTTTCACTGGTTTGCACTCGCTCAAGCACGTCTTTTACATCTTTCAAAGCAAAATTAATAAACACGATCGTGAGACCCACACCTAGCATAAACATCATCCACCATATCATTGGCGAAATGGAGTAGATCGGGGCAGGCAACTTTCCCACTTGTTCAAGATAAACCAGCATAAGACCGCCTACCATACTGATGATTCCATATAACACACTAGCACGTATACTTACAAGGGTGCCTACGAGTAGAACAACAGGAATTAGCAAAAGAAAAGAAGGCGTATCGACCCCACCCGTAATTGATGCAAACGAGAATAGAATTATCCAAGTAAATGCTGAAAGTACATGGCTGGCAAGAACTATACTCTTCCTTTGAAGCAAGTAATTCGTAATGCTGTTGATGATTAAAGTCGCCCCAAGTGCTATAAAAACTAAAACCTGTGCTTGAGCGTAAACAGGCAAAAGCCATACAACGAGTGAATATAATAGAGCAAAACCTATAATGAACAATAGTATTGAATTATTAATTATATGTAGAAGCTTTGCTCGACGAAAATTGTCGAATTTATTAAACTTTGGAAGAGAATAAAACTGGCGGATTTTGTTCCACATAATCTAACTCGGTTACTCTAAAAAAATGCACTCATTCGGGATCACAATGTGCTCTGATTAATTTATTTAATATTGGACTGTATGATAAATCATTAATACAATTAGGCAAGATTATTTGAATTATCAGATTGTGATACCATAGATTCTAAACGAATAGCCTTACAAGCGCTTATCAATTAAAAAATGAAAATATTTAATAAACAACTCCTACACTTCATTGTTCTAATTCTCCTATTGGTGGGTATCTACCTCATCTTTCAAAACCAGGATTTTCAAGCTGGCCAGTTTCTGAGTATTTCAACCTCGAACTGGTTGTGGATTTCGATCGCGGTGCCGATCCTCCACCAGGTATATGCTCTCTTTGCCTGGCGCGGGCAGCTTCACTACAATTGGATGAAGCGGATCTTTGGGGAGAGAGCTTTTCTAGTCTGGGGGATAAGTTTCTTCGTTCTTTTCGCCGCGCGGCCAATCTCTGTAATCGGTTTGGCAATATCCAATCGCTACACAATCCCTATTCCAACGGTATTCGGAGTGATATTGGCAGTTCTTTGTACACCCCCGGTGATATATCTAGCCTACTCGATTCACAAATTCTTCGGCATCGAGCGCGCCTTAGGTATTGACCATTTCGAGCCAGAAGAGAGCAAGAAACGACCTTTTGTTCGAGAAGGCATCTTCCGTTGGACACCCAATGCCATGTATAAATTTGGCTTCCTGGCACTGTGGATACCTGGTTTACTGCTACTATCAAGGACAGCCTTACTCTCAGCCCTTTTCAGCCATCTTTATATTTGGGTGCATTTCTATTTCACAGAATTACCAGACATGCGTTATATCTACGGAAGAGAAACCTGAGATGGCAATTACATTTAACCTAGATCTCGAAGATGTCGATTGGGAAGAGATCAAAGAGAAAGTTAGCGAGGATCACTTCGACAACGGTCGCACCCCAAAACAGTTAAAAGCTAGCTTTGAGAACAGTTTCGCCACCTGTATCGCCTACGACGGGGAGCAAATCATCGGCAAGGCCAGAGCACTCTCAGATGGTGTTTGCAATGCCTACATCCTCGATGTGTGGACATATTCACCCTACCGCAGCCAGTGTATCGCCAGCGAGATGATGCAAAAACTCTTCAAGCAACTGACCGGCCAGCATGTTTATCTTTTCACTGACGACACCATGGAATTCTATGAGAACTTGGGCTTCAAACAGCAAAGCATCGGCATGGGCAAGGTTGTGGGTAAGTGGTTAGAATCTAACCCCAAATACTAAACCTTCTATCAATAAACCACTGAGTCACAGAGAGCACTGAGAATGAATTATTGATCGAGAAGTCTTCGTGTTTTCTGGTTAGCACGGTAGTAAACCGTGGAGCGTCCCAAAGTGTCATTCTGAGCGACAAAAGGAGCGAAGAATCTATGTATTTGTCACTCAAAGAGTAAGATTCTTCGTCGCTGCTCTCCTCAGAATGACAGTTCTGCGGCTGATTTCATTGTCCACGGTTAAGTACCGTCCTACCGTTTTCTGTGTCTCCGTGATGATCTGAGATTTTTTGTCAAAAAAATGCCACGAATATATTGATTTTATTCGTGGCTTTCGTTCAATTCGTACAAATTCGTGATACCGCTTTAGGGCACTTCCCCGGTCTCGATATACTCGTCGATAACCTTCTCTAAGATGGTCAGGGGCATGCCGCCGCTCTTTAATACCACGTTATGGAACTGGCGGATGTCAAATCGGCCACCCATCTCTTCTTGTGCCTTGGCGCGCAATTCAAGAATTTTAATCTCACCAATTTTGTAGGAACAGGCCTGGCCGGGCATAACGAAATATCGTTCGATCTCGCTAACCACACTCTCATGCGCCTGAGCGGTGTGTTGCTCCATATACTCGATGGCCTGCTCGCGTGTCCAGCGTTTGTAATGGATACCCGTATCGACCACCAGGCGCACCGCTCGGAACAGGATCGAATCCAAGAAGCCCAACTCACCATAAGGATCATCCTGATAAGCCCCCAACTCACGCGCCAAATTCTCGGCGTACATTGCCCAGCCTTCGATATATGCAAAAAATGGAATCATGCGACGGAAGTAGGGCACGCCCTTTAGATTCATCGCAATTGCAATCTGAAAGTGATGTCCGGGGATTCCTTCGTGATAAGCCAGGGTCTTCATGCCGAATTTTTGGGTTTCTTTCATATCCCGCAGATTGGCGTAGAAAACTCCAGGGCGAGAACCACCCAAATCTGATGGTTGGTAATAAGCACCTGCCATGGTCTTTTCGCGAAATTCGGGCACACGCTGCACTTCGAGCCCAGCGTTGGGGCGGATGTCGAACACGTCATCAATCAATTTGTCCATCTCATCGAGAATGCGACGGTATTCAGCAAGGCACTCATCGCGACCTTCGTCTGTGTTGGGGTACAAGAAGCGCTGATCTTCACCTAGAGCAGCCAACTGCCTGGTTGGATTTGCAGCGTCATGCCCTAAGCTCTCAAGAATAGCAGACATTTCCCCTTCGAGACGAGCAACTTCCTTCACACCAATTTCATGTACCTGCTCTGGGGTTAGATCTGTAGAAGTTGAGGTTCGCAAACACTGCGCATAATATGCATCGCCATCGGGCAGAGCCCAAACCCCATGGTCAGTAGTCACCTTCGGTTCCAGGGCGGTGAAGTAATCGATTAATTTTTGGTAGGCAGGATAAACCGTCTCATGGATCTCTTTTTCAACAGCCACCAATAGCTTACCCTGTTCAATTGAACTGATCTTGGCTTCCCCCGTCTTCTCTTTAAAAACAGTATAGATTGGATTTTCCTTGGCTGGTTGATCAACAAAGCCCTTCATCTCATCCAGCACATGTCGAACTGTAAAACTCGGGGGGAAGCACTTTTTCTCTTCGCGAATCTTCAAACCTTCTACCGCCTGATCGATTTTTATACCGAACTTCTTCAAGCGCTTGACGTATGTTCGCGCCCCGCGCTTATTCTTCAAGGGGTGCAAGGTCATCATCAAGTTGGGCAACTCAGACTGGATGCCAAACATCTGGTTTACAGGATAAGTATTGTGCCGGAATTTCTCCATCCCCAGCTGATCATCAACAAACCAATCCAAAATGTCCGTGGAAAGAGATTGTAATTTGCTCATCCGTTCACGTTTGTAGCTGCGCAATATCTTCAGAACGCGTTTCATCTTGGCAATCTGCTCAAGCTCGTGTGCGTCCGAGACATCGTTAAGCTTCGTATTATGTCTGTAAATGCCCAATCGCTCCAGCATTCCAACCATGGTCAGAATCTCTGGGCTATCGAATAAGATCTCCAGAAACACCCGCGTGAAAAAATGGTTAATGCTCCACGGCTTCCCCCAAATCAGGCTAACCAGCCACCAAAGGAAAATAACTACAACGATGGCGATGAGTACATACACTAAGGTTGGCATTGAACTCTCCTTTTAATTTAGTGCGACGCACTTCTGTTAGCATTTTCCGCGAAATTTTCACAGAAAAGTGCGTTGCACCTTTTTTAGCTTTGAGATGTGTATTTTACAATATACTGCTTCAAAATGGTTTACGTTCAACATTCTGCTTGACCACTCAAATTTCGTCAACTACAATGCAGCCAATGTCCAACATCCAACCCTTCGACCCTGCTCAGGGCAGGCTTCAATATTCGAATCTTCAGTTTCTCAAACTAGGCGGTTCGCTAATCACAGATAAATATACCCCTCATTCGCCGCGAATAGATGTGATTGCTCGGTTAGCACAAGAGATTAAAACTGCCCTAAATGAAAATGATAATCTGAGATTAGTGCTGGGACATGGATCAGGTTCTTTTGGACATGTGCCTGCCAAGAAATACGGCACCCGGCAGGGCGTGGACTCAACCGAGGGTTGGCGCGGCTTTGCCGAGGTCTGGTATGAGGCTTCGAGCCTGAATCGCATCGTTATTGACGCCTTTCAAGAGGTTGGGCTACCTGTGGTAGCCTTTCCCCCCTCGGGAGCAGTCACAACGTCAAGGGGTCAGGTGACCAACTGGAACGTAGATCCGATACGCCATGCCCTGGATGCAGGCATACTCCCCGTAGTTTATGGCGATGTGGTTTTCGATGAAATCCTGGGGGGCACGATCCTTTCCACTGAAGATTTATTCATGCATTTGGCTCAAGAATTGAAACCGCGGCGCATCTCCTTAGCCGGGATCGATGAGGGGGTTTGGGCTGATTATCCGCAATGCACGCAATTGATCCCCGAGATCACACCGGGAAATTGGGATCAGATAGCAGCAAGCATAGGCAACTCAGCCGCCACAGATGTCACCGGGGGAATGGCTAGTAAAGTCAAGCAAATGTTAGATTTGGTCGAAGGGGTGTCAGATCTCGAGGTGCTGATCTTTTCGGGGGACCAGCCCAAAAATGTGTTCGTAGGACTCAATGGGGAAATTGTTGGAACGCAGATGCATAAAAAAACAAATGTCTAGAGACCTATTGCCGGTGCGAATCTAGGATATCATCACTTTGTCCTGCTCAGGATAAATCTTGTAAGTTCTTCCAATGCCTGGCGTTCCAAAATATCTGGGAATACTGCTAATGTTTCCAAGCCACTTTGCACAAACCGCTCTGCTTCATGCATCGATTGATTGACGGCATCACTGGCATTGATCGCGGCAATCAGCCGATTGAGACTCTCTTCGTCATGACCGTTGCGATTGATAACAGAACGGAGATCGGGGTCTTCAGGGTGGGTTTCGAGGTAATGCAACGTTGGCAGCGTGAACACCCCTTGGCGCAGGTCATTGCCAACGGGCTTACCGATATCAGCTGGTGAACCCGTGAAGTCAAGCACATCATCAACGATTTGGAAAGCCATGCCAATTTCCCGCCCAAATTGCCGCGCCGTGCTAATTGCTTCCACATCTGCTTTGCTCAGAATTGCAGCAGCTCCTGTGGCTAATTCAAACATTGAGGCAGTTTTTGCATATATCCATTGGAAATACATTTCTCTGTCATTACCAGGTTTATTATCAAATAGATTTGTAATCTCGCCATTGACCATTGTTGCCAAGGTTTCAGCAAATATCTCCATCACCCGAACAGATTTGGTTGCCGCGGCCAGGTTTGCAGCAATGGCAAATACCAGATCTCCGGCTAACACGCTGGCCACCGGGGGTAAGGTAGCGTTGATGGTTTTCTCCCCTCGCATCAGAGTAGCATCATCCACTAAATCATCATGAATAAGCGTGGCGGTATGCAGCATCTCAATAGCAGCAGCCAAATCAAGCAAATGATCGAGGTCAGCACCGAGCATTTTCCCCATAAGCAACGTTACCGTGGGTCTGAGGCGCTTGCCACCCAGGCAAATTAATTGATCTAATATAGAAATCAATCCCGATGCACTACCGTTGAAGCGGGAGCGCATACGATCTTCGACATCCTGGAGGTGTTCTTGAACTGGATTTATGAATTCCATATCCCTTATTCTCTCTTCAATACTTCTAATTTTCTATCTCTATAAATCAATTTGGCGACAAAAAAGAACATATTCGCTATGCTCCAGATGTCAGATTCAAAATCTTGCGGATTGTATCCCGTTTTTTTGCAAGCTGCACCAGGGTTTCAGTGGGAAGCTTTTGAAACTGGTCATATATTTCTGTGGCAGTTTCAAAAAAATCAAGCATTTCGATCATCTTTTCGTGCATGACAGGATTACGGCCATTGCTGGATTCAAATTCGGAGACGGTTTCTCGCAGCATACTTAAAGCCGGGTCAAGCTCGCGGCGTTTACGCTCATCTAATACCGCCCGGAACATCTCCCAAACATCGCCGATGATCTCAAAATGATCCCGGCGATCTCCCAAGACGTGGACGATTTTGATCAATCCCCAGCTTTGCAGTTCGCGCAACCCGGTGCTGACTGTGGAACGTGCCACAGCCAAGGTCTCGCTGATCTCTTCGGCAGTCAGCGCTCTAGGGGAGATATACAATAGGGCATGGATCTGGGCCACTGTGCGGTTGATGCCCCAGCGGCTGCCCATCTCCCCCCAATGGACGATAAATTCAGTAATAGTCGGATTAAGATCAAGCATAGTTTCATTCATTTCAGTTATTTCGGATTATACCGAAATAACTGACGGATGTCAAAGTTTTCCCTGTACAACAATTGTCCAGTCAACCTGGATAGATCGAGAAATCCAAATCGGTCAAATATTCTTACACATCTGCAAACCTGGGTTACAATATCCCTTGTTCAAGGATGGCAAATAAAACAAAAAGGTGAGCTGTGACTGAAGTATCAACTCCCGCATTCGGAAGCCGCTTCGAGCTGCTCTATCAGCTTTCGCAAACATTCAATTCATCTCTCGACCTGGACGAAGTTCTCAACCGCGTCATGGACGAAGTCATTGAAGCCATTGGCGCCGAACGTGGTTTTGTTGCGCTTAAAGATGACGATGGGGCTCTTGAATTTCGTTCTGCACGCGGCATTGAACATACTTCAATTGAAGATCCCGAATCTCAAATATCCCACAGTGTAATTGAAGAGGTGCTGCAAAAAGAGGAGACCGTACTCACACACGATGCCCAAAGCGACGACCGTTTCAGCAATCGCTCCAGCGTACTCGATTTACAATTGCGTTCGATCCTTTGCGCTCCCTTATTGCTCAAGGACAAAATACTGGGTGTGATCTATGTTGATAACCGCATCTTTGCCGGCTTTTTCAGCAACGACGAGCTTGAATTGATGACTGCCATCGCCTCCAGCGCCGCGGTTGCCATCGATAACGCCCGTCTCTACGAGATTGCCGTTGAAAAGGGGCGCATGGAACGCGAACTGCAAATGGCCTACCGCGTGCAATCTAGCCTGATTACCGAGGATCTACCCAAAACTCCAGGGTGGGAGTTCGCGGCTTCCTGGCATCCGGCCAGAGAAGTATCGGGAGATTTCTACGATTTCATTCCCTATCAGGGAGATAAACTGTGCCTGGTGATCGCCGATGTAACCGACAAGGGTATGCCCGCGGCCCTTTTCATGGCCCTTACACGCAGCTTGGTGAGGGCCAGCCTTGACCGGGCTGATTCTCTCTCCGAAGGGATTGCACGGGCCAATTATTTGATCTGCTCCGATTCGAATATCAGTATGCCGGTGACCTTGTTCCTCTGCAGCATCGATGCCAATAAAGAAATCTCTTTTGTTAATGCCGGACACAATCCAACAATTCATTTCGATGTATCGGAAAGCGAACTGATCAAACTCACCCGCACCGGTATGTTCCTGGGCTTTGATGAAGAAGCTGTATACAATCAAGAAAAGATCAGCCTGGATTCAGGAGATTTTCTCGTCTTCTACACGGATGGCGTGCCTGATGCCATCAACGAAGACAAAGAAACCTTTGGTATGGAACGTTTCCTAAAAGTCATCGAAGAGAACCCCAACGCATCAGCATCAGAAATCCTAGCCGCCATCGAAAAGGCTGTTCAAGATTTCATTGGCGATACTGCTCCGTATGATGATCTAACACTGCTTATTGCCAAACGAGTATAAATGCCTCCCCAACCCCGCACCCGCATACCAAGACGCTACCGCTTATTGCTGGCCATAGCCAGACAGTTCCGCTCCGATATCGACGAGATGCAGATCGAGCGGCAAATTGTCGCCGTGGGAGATATTATCTCCTTCTTATACGCGCTGCCTTTAGCTGTTGTCGGTATCATCTGGCTGACCACCCAAACAGATTGGTCGCTATTCTTGGATCGCCCTTGGGAACTGCTGCTGTTAACGGGACTATTCTTTGTATTCAATTACTTGCGCTTCTTTTTGATTGTAGAACTGCGAGCCAACCGCTACGGCAGTACTGATGGATCGTTGGCGGGTATTGTCTTGTGGTCAGGTATGCTGCTTTATGGACCGACAGTTTTTTGGTTGGCTGTGATTGGTACCCTAATCGAGTTTATCACTGTCCGAGTAAATACCACATCGCCAACTGCGCACTGGAGCCAGGCGCGCAATGTGGCTTTGAACCTAGCCGGGAACACCATCGTTGCCCTAACCGCTTACACCTTATACCAATATTTCGGGGGGACCTTTCCCTTGAGCACGATGAGTCTGGAGATGCTTGGAATGGCATTTGGCCTTCTTTTAGCCAATTTCATCCTGTTGATCAACCTCTGGCTCCCCTACCTGGTATATGCAACCTGGTCCCAGCGAGTGCTTGCCGGAACAGAACAGCTTTACTCAGTGCTTTATTTCTTCTACATGGCCATCGGACTTCCTCACCTTGCCCATCCTTTTGCGATCCTAGCTGCCGGTCTCCATACCCAGAGTGGCATTCCAGCCTACCTCTTCTTTATCAGTGGCATGTTGATCGTGGCGTTTTTGTCAAGGCAGTTGAGTTGGTCGAGTGAAAATAGCCGCCAACAATCGCGCATGCTGCAAAACTTGGAGCGCTTAGGCCGAGCAATCATCGATGCACCTCCTCATACTGAGGATTTGCCCGAAATCCTTGCTGAACATCTTACACTCATGTTCCCAGCGGGACGGCATGTGATTTGGATCTTTCCCGAGGAAGAATTAGCCAAATATCCCCCTGATTGGAAGCCGAATTTAGAGGCGATTTGGCCTTGGTTGTTGGATCAAACTGAAGGCGTGACATTTCTGGCCCATGAGCCGCTGCCCTGGAATCATGGGGACAGCCAGCATAACCCCATGGTGATCGCAGCCATCAAAGATGGAGAAACAGGACAGACCTTTGGGGGGGTTTATTTAGAACTTTATGCCTTGGCTCAGCCTTGGGATCGTCGCGCCCTGCTAAATCTGCTACCAGCCATCCAATCTTTAGCCGCGCAAATTGCATCAGCCACCAATCAGGCGAAAGTATATTCTCAGACACTGGAGTATGAACGCTTACGCGAGGAACTGAAACTGGCTGGACAAATCCAAAACAGCTTATTGCCCAGCGTCTTTCCGGATATGACCGGATGGCAATTCGCAGTGACCATCTACCCGGCCGGTGAAACTTCAGGCGATTTCTTCGATATTATCAACATGGAGAACGGCAGAATCGGCCTGGTACTGGCTGATGTTCTCGACAAAGGCATAGGCCCAGCGCTGTTCATGACCCTCAGCCGCACCTTGCTGCGCACGTACGCCCTGGATTTTGAGTTCCAACCCGATATCGTATTATTTGCGACCAATGAACGAATTCTCAAAGACTCGAGCGCCAACCTCTTCGTGACCGTTTTCTACGGTGTATTGGATCCCCAAGAAGGCACGCTGATCTATGCCAACGCAGGGCACAATCCACCCATCTTGCTGCGATCCGGAGACGATGCCAGCATAGATTTACTTGAAAAAACAGGTCTTCCAATTGGGATCGAAGAGGAAACCGCCTGGGAGAACCGCAACATTCAAATCAACCCTGGAGATGTGCTAGTTCTCTATACCGATGGCATTCCCGAAGCTCAAAACGGCACTGGAGAGTTCTTCAGACGCCAGACGTTGGAGAAAGTCATCAACGATAATATTGGAAGATCAGCCGAAGGGTTGCAACAGGCTATCCTGGATGCCCTCTATGAATTTCTCGGCGATGTCCCCCCACAAGATGACATAACATTGATGGTGATAAAACGGGATAGGTTAGCCGAAGGCTAAATAGCAGAAAACTAAAACGAAAAATTCAAACTCTCCGTTTTCATTTACGTTTCTTCATGGTAAGTGTGTTACCTTCAGCATCAAACTTGAAGTCAATTTCATCCATAACTTTGCGCATCAAGAATAGACCAGCCCCCCTGGATTGAAGTTTTTCGAGTGGTACGTCAAAATCCGGTTCGGCAATCTCATCTGGTGAAAAGTGCTGTCCCCAATCTTTGATCACAATTAAGATTCCTTCTTCCGTTGGGTCACACGAGCAGACGATATCGCCGCGCCCTTCGCCCCCATAACCATGCTCAATGATATTCGTGCAGGCTTCATCAACAGCTAACTGCACAGAATAAACCTGGGCAGGATCAAAACCAGCTTCTTTGGTAATTTTAGTTATAAACTCACCAATTTTCGCTAGGTTTTCATACTGCCCAGGAAATTTCCGGGTGGGCATTTTAGACTAGAAACTGCCTACCGCGGCTGTAACATCCGTATAGATTTCAATGAAGTGCTTTACGCCAGCAAGATCAAGGGACTCCATCATATCGTCTGCCACATTAACCAAAGCCAGCTTGCTTTTCTTCTTCTTGCAGGTTTTTTGAGTTTCGAGCAACACCCACAACCCACGGCTGGAAATGAACTCTACTTCAGCCATATCGAAGACAATCCCATCGCCGCCTTCAATCAATTCATTGAAAGCTTTTTCCAAATCTGGAGCCGTATTGCTATCGATTCGACCGGTTACTTTTACTAAATTACAGCGATTATATGCAGTTGTTGAGATTTCCATTTACATGCTCCTCGTATTGATGGTCCCATTTATCGACCCGGGTAGTATATCACGGTTCAATATTGAGATGCTATAATCAGGGATGTGGCTCTCGAGGAATCACCAATAAAGTTGTCAGATTTTGGGTTAGGGATTTTGCAGCGCAAGATGCCTACCCCAAAATCTGGAAGTCATAAATATCTTGGATAGCATAAAAAAAAATAAGGAACAATAAATGCAAATATTGTCCGATCAACAAGAGGCTCTGCTCAAAGAAGAACGAAATTTGCTCAGAGAATTACGTGTCGCTCTGGCTAATTTTGGTGCGCCCGAGGAAGATCAGAGCGCTTTGGAAGAATCAATCCAACAGTTAGACGACTTCTTTCTGCTGGTAATCGTTGGAGAGTTCAACGCAGGTAAGAGCGCCTTCATAAACACTCTCTTGGGACAAAAAGTACTCAAAGAGGGCGTTACACCAACAACCACGCAGGTCAATATCTTGCGTTTTGGCGAATCCGACGAGCGTCAAATCGTGGACGACCATCTTCACATCCTGACTGCTCCGGTTGACATTCTCAAAGAGATCAGCATCGTTGATACCCCCGGCACCAATGCCGTCATCCGCGAACATGAAGAGATTACATCGAATTTTGTACCACGCTCAGATTTAGTTTTATTTATCACTTCTGCAGATCGCCCCTTTACTGAAAGTGAACGTATCTTCCTGGAAAAAATCCGCGATTGGGGAAAGAAAGTTGTTCTGGTACTTAATAAGATTGATATCTTGCAAAACGATGCCGATTTGGCTCAAATCCAGGCATTCCTCACGGAGAATGCCCAATCTCTTTTAGGTACAACGCCGGACATTTTCCCCATCAGCGCCTTACAGGCGTTTCAAGCCAAACAAGGACAGCCACAGTTGTGGAATGAAAGCCGCTTCGAAGCGCTGGAAAGATTCATCCAGGATACGCTTGATAAGGGCAGCCGCACACGCCTGAAGTTTCTTAACCCTTTGGGTGTTGGCAAACACCTTACAGGGCAATATTTGGACTCTATTAAAGGGCGACTTGGCCTGCTCAAAGATGATTTCAATATGCTCGAAGATGTTGAAAGCCAGTTGGATATTTACAGCGATGACATGCGTCGCGATTTCGAATTCCGCATGTCCGATGTAGATAACGTACTCTATGAAATGGAGCAGCGCGGCGAAGCCTATTTCGATGAAACCATGCGCCTGGCGCGCGTTTTCGATCTTATCAAAAAAGAACGCATCCAATTAGAGTTCGAGAATCTGGTTGTTGCTGACACCCCACAACGAATTGACACCAAAGTCAACGAATTGATCGATTGGATGGTCGACTCAGACCTGCGCCAATGGCAGGCCGTTACTGAACATATTGCTGAGCGTCGTAGGAAGCACAAAGACCGTATCGTTGGGGATGAAGCTGCCAGCGCCTTTCATTACAACCGTGAGCGGCTGATCGAGGGGATTGGGCGTGAAGCCAAACGAGTAGTTAAAACCTATGATAAATCCAAGGAGGCCCAGCAGATTGCCCAAGGCGCTCAAAATGCTGTTGCTGCGGCTGCAGCCCTGGAAATTGGGGCTGTGGGTCTGGGCGCAATCGTTGCGGCGATCGCTACGACATTGACCGCTGACATCACCGGCATTCTGCTGGCAAGTTTAGTTGCTGCACTAGGTTTGTTCATCATTCCAGCGCGCCGTCGAGCAGCAAAAAGGGAAATGCGTGAAAAAATCGCTGCTATGCACGAACAATTAACAAATGCACTCCGCAAGCATTTTGAACGCGAGATTGATCGCAGTCTAGAGCATATCAACACCACCATCGCCCCCTATACGCGATTCGTACGCGCCGAACGTGACAAGAATGAAAGCGCCCAATCCACTCTGCAGGAGATCAACACGGGTTTAGGGCGCTTACAAGCTCAAATCCAGGAATAACAGCCATCGCAAGCCGCGTTGACATAATTAATTACCTAAATTAGACTCACGAGCCAAGTGCCTGATAGAAAACACATAATCGACAATGTTAATCCATCGAGAAAAACCTTAGCAAGGCTAAATTGAGACAATTATGATTTATACACGCCAACAGCTTGAAGAGCTGGAAAACCAAGCCCTGGCTCCCTACGGAATCCGCAGCCAGAATTCCAAAGGGCGGGCCTTCCCCGAAGATGAACCTAAACATCGCACATCCTTTCAGCGCGACCGAGATCGTATCTTACACACTACAGCTTTCCGCCGCTTGGAGTACAAAACACAGGTTTTCATCATATCGGAAGGCGATTACTACCGCACTCGGTTAACCCATACTCTAGAGGTAGCTCAACTTGGCCGCACGATTGCTCGCGCTTTAGGCGCCAATGAAGATTTAGTTGAAGCAATTTGCCTGGCTCATGATCTTGGGCACTCCCCCTTTGGTCACTCAGGTGAAAAAATATTGAACCGCCTGTTGAAAGATCACGGCGGCTTCGATCATAACAAGCAATCCTATCGCACTGTCACTGAATTAGCCAAACGCTACCCTGAGTTTTCGGGGCTAAACCTGACCTGGGAGACGCTCGAGGGTATTGTTAAACATGAGACAGAATACGACATCTCCGACGCATCGGATTACAACCCCGACTTACGCGGCCATTTGGAAGCGCAAATAGCCAATGTTTCTGATGAAATGGCGTATACGGCCCATGATCTTGACGATGGACTGCGCTCTGGGATGATAACACCTGCAATGCTGGAAGGGATAACCCTCTGGGAGATCGTCATCGAAAGCGTAGGCTTGCGCAATTCGGAGATTGATGAACTCAATCGTCATAGGCTTATCAGACGGCTGATCGGGTTAGAAATCTCAGATATGGTCAACTCCTCCGGACAACGCTTGCGCGAGAGCGGTGCGAAATCTGTAGATGATCTGCAGCGCCTGGATTATAATGTTGCCAGCTTTAGTGAAGACATGCACCGCCGCAATCGCAAACTGAAGGATTTCTTTTACAATTGTCTTTACCGTCATTATCGCGTCATCCGAATGCAAGATAAGGCGGAGCGCGTGATACGCGATCTTTTTCAAGCTTATCAGCGTGAATCCACTATGCTGCCTCAACATATCCAAAAACGGGTCGATAAAATTGGGCTCGAACGCACGATTTGCGACTATATCGCTGGTATGACCGACCGCTATGCAATTCAAGAACACAGCAAATTATTTGACCCTACTGTAAGACCATAAACCAATACCAAGAAAGAATCAATATGAGTACACAATATTTAACCAAAGCAGGCCAGAAGGAACTTCGAGAAGAACTTGAGAAACTCAAAGGTCCTGTACGAAAAGAAATTGCTAAAAGATTGAAAAGCGCCATTGAAATGGGCGATCTTTCAGAAAATGCCGAATATATCGCCACGAAGGAAGAACAAGGCTTTATCGAAGGCCGGATTCTGGAGATTGAATACACTCTAAGCGAGGCGGTTCTCATCGAAGAAAACAATGGCAACACAGATACTGTCATAGTAGGCGCGAAAATTACAATCCAAGAAGAAGATTTCCCCGAGGAGATCTTCCATCTGGTGGGCAGCAAAGAGGCGGATCCAGGCAACGGGCGCATCTCTAATGAATCTCCCATTGGGCAAGCCCTTATAGGGAAAAAAGTTGGGGACAATGTCAGTGTTCAAACACCGGGTGGCACGCTATATTTCAAGATTCTGAAAATCGAGTAGAAACCCCACTTTTAGAATTTAAAACAAAAAACCCCCGGCTGATCAAAAACTTAGCCGGGGGTCGCTTATTAAATCTTTTGCCAGATGGCTAATTCAAGCGTCAGGCGTTCAAAATGACTCTGAGGGGGAGTTGGTCCACTACCATAAGCCATGTCTACAACCCGAGCGACCAGCCGCAAAGTGGCCGTCTCAAGGATCATCTCCGCCCCAGGTTCAGCCTGGAAGGGCTCGCCCTTGGTTTGCAATCTATCACGCAAAGTGCTGTCTTCATATGCATGTTTACTCATCAGCACTTTGGTGACAGTTTGAATATCATTCTTGTCAAAGAGCCACACTTCGTAAGCAGCAACTTTCTTCGGCTCTCCCACGCCAATCGATTCCGAAATCCCAACACCACACTCGCCGAGAAATTCACCCGAAGGGGAATCTATGCTGAAAGAATCATCGAAAAGATCATCTCCCAACATATAAGTGGTCATAAACTGCGACATAGGAGGCATTTCGCCGCGGGCAGCAAAGTCCGTTGGCTCAGCCTGACGGGTATATTCCTGAGCTTGAGCTATCGGAGAAGCAATATCATCTCCCATGGGTTGACGACGGAAAAGGAACAAATACGCAGTTACTGCTACTGCCAAAATTGCTACAACGCCGCACATTACTAAAATGAGCGTTGTTCTTGGAATCCCCCCACCAGCCGTATCGTCCGCAACTTCTTCGGGAGGTGTCGTGATGATGTCCCCTTCAATTATGGGAACATCTCCTGATGACTGTCCAACCGCTTGGCGAAAATTCTGTATCGTCAAAGGATCCCGGCCACCGCCAGCCTCAACTTGAGCAAGTAATTGCGCTGCTTCTTCTCCCAGGTTGTCCCATCGATTTTGGGCTGCAACAGCATCAGGTAAAAGGGCATAAGAATCGACCATCATACCCATATAGTCATTCTTCCACGAAGCTTCTAAATCTGCCGGTGCAGCATCTGTCCAAATCACTGGCCAAATCCCCCAACCGATGACAATCCATCCAATGAGAAGGCCCACTACAAAACCCACAATACCAGCAACAAGTGGGTTGCTCAGTCTATCGCGGGTGGTTTCGCGGATCAAATCCATAGTGTCTCTCCCAAACAGTTTCGTCGTATCTATCCGGCTGCCAAATTCACTTTAGGCACACGCCCAAATGTTCTTTTATTGTAGACCAGACCTTGAAAACATGCAATCCCTTAGTTGTGTTGCAAGCCTTATGCCAATTCGGTGACAGTATCATCCGTAATCACGTCGTCACGCAAAAATTGTTCATCACAACTTAAACAGACAACATGATTTTTATTCTCAGCAACTAATAATCCACTGCACTTGGGGCATGGAACTCGAATTGGAAGTTTCCAAGAAGAAAATTCACATTCAGGATAATTTGTGCAGCCATAAAATACACGGCCCTTACGGGTTTTTCGGATAACCAATTCCCCACTATCTTCTGGGCATTTGACACCAATCTTTTCCAACCATGGCTCTGTATAGCGACACTTGGGGAAATTGCTACATCCGATAAATTTCCCATGGCGTCCCCAACGAATCACCAGCTCGTTACTGCATTCAGGGCATTCTCGCCCAACGAGTTCAGGACCAGCATTCACTTCGGGCATCTTTTCGATGGCTAGCTCTAATTGTTTTTCGAAGGGGCCGTAGAAATCTCTAACAATTTCAACCCAACTCTTCTTGCCTGTAGCAACCTGATCCAGATCTTTTTCCATCCCTGCCGTGAAATTGATATCAACAATTTCAGGGAAATGCTCCACCAAGAGATCATTTACCACAATTCCCGTTTCTGTGGGGAATAAGCGCCGCTTTTCGCGAGTAACATAGCCGCGGTTTTGCAATGTAGAAAGGATGGGCGCATAAGTCGACGGGCGTCCAATGCCATTTTCTTCTAAATCCTTGACCAGTGATGCGTCAGAAAAGCGCGGCGGGGGTTGAGTGAAGTGCTGCTCTGGGATCAAACGGATCAATTTCAGCAATTGCCCAACGGTCAGGTTGGTAGGCACGGGCATTTCTTCTTCACTTTTCTTGCTAATATCTTTATAAACAACAAGAAAGCCAGGGAAACGTATCGTAGAGCCTGTGGCTCGCAGAAGATACTTGTGTTTAACTTCAGTTCCATCGATCTCGACAGAAATAGTATCGAAAATTGCGTTTGACATCTGTGATGCAACAAAGCGCTGCCAGATCAATTGATACATCCGGTATTGATCACGCGATAAATGATCTTTGATCGATTTCGGAGTGCGGAAGACTGAAGTCGGCCGCACAGCTTCATGGGCTTCTTGTGCGCCGCGCGCCTTTGTGCGGTATTTGGGCGGAGACTCGGGTACATAAGAATCGCCATATTTACCAACAATGAAATTGCGTGCTTCATCTTGGGCGAGTGCAGAGACATTCGTCGAATCTGTACGCATGTATGTTATAAGACCAGTTTGGCCGCCATTTCCAACATCTACGCCTTCATAAAGCTGTTGCGCAATGCGCATCGTCCGTCGGGCTGTGAACCTTAATCGACGGGATGCAGACTGTTGCATTGTGCTGGTAATAAATGGCGCCTGCGGTTTGCGTTTGCGTGTGCCTTTCTTTGCTTTGCTAACTATGTATTTGGCCTTCTCCATGTCGATTAAAAGCGGCGTCACATCTTCCTCTTTTGAGAGTAGGGGTTTTTCCCCATCGACGCGAACCAGTTTGGCAGTAAATTTTTCTTTGTCGCCATTGGGGGAAAATTCCGCACTGATGCTCCAGTATTCTTCAGGATCAAAGGCATCAATTTCACGCTCTCGCTCGACAATCAGGCGCAGGGCAACCGATTGCACCCTACCAGCCGATAGCCGCCCGCGCACCTTCTTCCATAATATGGGGCTGATGCTATAGCCTACTAGGCGATCTAAAATACGCCGCCCTTGTTGTGCATTAATCAAATCCATGTCCAGAGAGCGAGTATGTGCAAAGGCATCTTCGATAGCAGGCCGAGTAATCTCATGGAAAACCACTCTACGCGTCCGCTCAGGTTCGATCTCAGCAGATTCCATTAAATGCCAGGCTATCGCCTCGCCTTCGCGATCGAGATCGGTAGCCAGATAAACCTCTTCAGCTTTGGCCGCTTCAGCCTTAAGTTTCTTGACTACATCACGCTTTTCATTGGGGACACGATATTTGGGTTGAAAATCATTCTCAACGTCAACCGATAATTGAGAACGCAGCAAATCTCGAACGTGGCCAACCGAGGCCTCAACTTTGTATCCCTTTCCCAAAAAGCGCCCAACAGTTTTAGCTTTTGCAGGTGATTCTACGATAACTAGTTTACCGGACCGTTTAATTTCCTTCTTGCGTGAGCGCTTGGTCACTTCAGGCGGTTCTAGACCTTCATGAGCGGCGGTACGTCCCATACGGTACATACCCGTATCACAAACCGGGCAGTTGCCGCGCGTCGCGGGCGTCCCCGTTGATGTGAACACTGCCTGAGCATCTTTGATCTCACGCTTCTCTTTACACTTTACACAATATGCTTCCATTCAAATACTCCACTACAAATAATCGCCGCCAGAATCTTTTAATTGCTTTACAACCTGACGCACTTTCTGCGCCTGATCTTTCTTACAAATCATTACTACATCGCCTGTATCAACAACAACCATATCTTCCACACCAATGGTTACGACCAACCTTGGAGATGTTTTCTTATAGATTAATGTATCACGCGTGTCCAGGGGGATGCAATCTTTTCCCAAAACAATATTGCCGTGCTCATCGGCAGGGAGTACATCAAAAAGCGCTTCCCAACTGCCAACGTCGTTCCAGCCTAGCCCCTCTGCGGGGATAACTACTACCTCGCGAGCATTTTCCATAATGCCATAGTCGATCGTTTCGGGCTGGATTTGCGGCCAAATCTGTTGGATCACAGACTCCTGTTGGGGTTGGTCCCAAGCTCTTGAAATTTTATTAAGCTTAGAAGCTAATTCTGGCATTTGGCATTCGAATTCTTCCAAAATACGTGTAACCTGCCAGACAAACATTCCCGAATTCCAGGCATGGTCACCACTATCTACCATCTCAATTGCGCGACTCTCATCTGGCTTCTCGACAAATTTTTTCACTCGAAACACATCTAAATCGCGATGTGAATCCATCTGTTCACCCTGATGAATATAGCCATACCCCGTAGACGGGAAGGAAGGTTTAATACCCAAAGTAACCAAGTACTCTTGCTGTGCAGCATCATAGGCGGAGAGCAATAAACGCTGGAAATGACCAACGTTCTGGAAAATATGGTCTGCTGTGAGCACTGCCATAACTGCATTTGGGTCACGCTGTTGCAAGGCTACTGCAGCCAGGCCTACCACCGAGGCAGTCCCCCGCGGCATGGGCTCAATCAAATAATTCTCCATGGGGATCTGAGGACATTGTTGCTGCAAAGATTCGGCCTGCTCTGCCACAGTGACAACAAATATCTGTTCAGGTGAAAAGACTCCATCCAAACGATCAACAGCAATTTGGAAAAGCGAACGCTCACCCACGAGAGGTAGCATTTGTTTTGGACTGACTTTTCGGGAAAGCGGCCACAAACGCGTCCCCCCGCCCCCAGCCATAATAACAGCAAAATAATTTTCGATCATAATTTATATTGGTGTGTAAACATTTTGGAATTAGTCTACATTTGATACATCATAACTCGCTAAGGTTTCACGCACAGCATAGTATCGCATACCGCTTACTTGTCGGACCATGCCTTTCAACTCCATCATCGAAAGGGTGGCTGTCACCTTTTCAATAGGCAAATCTGTTTGAACGCGGATTTCATCCACATGCATGGGTTCATGAGTCAATATACTAAAAAGCTGTGCTTCAGTTGCGTCCGAAGGCAAAACAACCCTTGCTTCTCGGTGCTCCGAGATCAATGAGAGCTCTAGAGTTTCAAGGATCTCCTTCGGGTCCAGAAGTGGATGAGCACCTCGTTGAATCAGTCGATTCGGGCCTTTACTCTGAGGGGAAAGGACATTCCCAGGTACGGCAAACACCTCTCGGCCCTGTTCAACAGCAAAATTGGCCGTGATCAATGCGCCACTTTTTTCTCCAGCTTCCACAACCACGGTTGCCATAGATAATCCAGAAATAATGCGATTGCGCGGCGGGAAATTACGTGCATCTGGGGGCGTCCCCATAGGGTAGTA
>JACKQG010003030.1_pt1 | contig 21085 bp, 17 predicted proteins | sample 8237621 | NCBI WGS metagenome assembly JACKQG01 (sample SAMN15677084, study PRJNA649215) | marine metagenome | biome: marine; feature: Black Sea; material: saline water; isolation source: suspended particulate matter (SPM) from the Black Sea western gyre | collected 2013-06-09/2013-06-10 | depth... | reverse complement strand
ATGTCAGAAACAGACCGGAATCATCAGGACCTTTTGACACGACTTGGTTCCCCTGTTTTTTCATATTCTCAATCATTGGGGATGGATAAAAATCAGTTTCTAATAACAAAAACTCTCCCGGTGATAATACTTTCATTTTTTCAGTAACAACTTGCAATGGATTATTCCCTTCCTGAAGGATTTTATTTCCACTAAGAATTTCCACCGGCTCCCCTTTCATCCACTCTTCCATTTTTGAATCACTCACTTCAGAAGGTCCACCACTTTCTATCGGTTGTTGTCCTACTTCTATTCTCAATCTGTTTACAAACTCCATTACATCGAGACCAGCCACATTAGCTGCCTGTTCGATTGTTGCAATTTTCCCCACAGTTTTCCGAAGAACAGGGTTTTTCAATTTTTTAAAAAGAGGGTTCAACTCAATAATCACTTTTTCCAGTTGAGGATACTCCTTCAGTAAGTCGTGAATTCTTATTAAACTGTTAATATCCATATCATGCCTCCGATGTTGTTGATTCGTAAGATAATATCCTTCTCTCCCCTTCCAATTTTCGCAAATCAGTAATATCCTGAGTAACCTCAAGCGTTCCCAGATACTGACCGGTTTCATCCCGAACAGCGTAGTAACTGATTAGCACAAACTTCTCACGAATTTGAATCCAGAACGAGGCTACATCTTGAGCACCCGATTTAAAATCATCCACAATTCGTTCCACTATATGCACAGAGGATGGGGGATGACAGTACTGGACCTTTCTTCCAAGAATCGCACGGCTTCTGTGAAATATCCGGTCTTTCGTCTGGGAAAAGTATCTTACAATATCTTCTTTGTCTACAAAACTGATGTCCACAGGTAATGTGTTAAGAACTCGGGTCAATTCTTCTACACTGAAAGCACCTGTGGGGAGTTTTACTTTCCCTTTTTGAGCAGTCATCTGGGGAGGAGGCATTTCTTCACGATCTTCTGGTTCCCATTTATCCTGTGGATCATAAAGGCAGTAACCAATCTCATCAGATTGAAGATATATCTCATACCATTCACTGTCTGTTAAAAGTTCAGAAGACATAGGAAATAGAACTTTCTCCTCTTTGTAAATCATCTCCTTTACCTGCTCCAATGCCGGGATTAATGCAAGGTCTATGAATACCTTCCCTTCACTTGCCAAAATGGGTTTTGCTCCCGAAAGACCATTAATGGAATTTTTTAACATCTCCCGCACTTCATCGTGCTTCCCCCACATGACCGCTGGTGGACCAGATATTTCTCTTTTCTCAAAATAGGGAAAAAGAAGATTCTCTTTTCTCTGGTAGTGTTTATCAACGTCCATTAATGAATTGAAATGAGCATGGATCATATGAAAAATGGTTGTGGCATCAGTAATATCATCCATCTTTCTTACTTGATCAAACAATCCTTCCAGAGTGTTAATGGCATTTTCAATAGCTCGATTTTCCTGCTGAAATGTGTGGAGAGGATGACCTTTGGTAGCTTCAGGTACTTTTTGTTTATCCAGCTGTTTTCTTAAAACTTTTGTATGGACATCACACAAACGCTGTATCTCCTTCTGATCGATACCCTCTTCAATCAACTGAACTTCCATAAGAAAAACGTCCGAATAATCTGCCTTCTCAAGAAGTGCTTCCAGCTGGTGCTGCACCTGCTCGGGAGAAGCAATTCCTTTATGCAATTGACGGATCAGCGACTTCATAGTGTTGATTCTTTTCTGACGATTATTAATAATCTCACTCATGCTCTTTCCCTCTCTGGTGTAAATATGGTTAACACAGTTACTCCTATAAATGCTCCAAATATTAGTAATAATTCCAAACTATACTCACCCGGATGAACCCAAATTTCCTTAAAAAAGTTCCATCTTCCTAAGATTTCCACACTGTTCCAGAAAATGATTACTGCAGGTATAGCATATCGAACCGCCTTAGCCATTCTGCTATATTTCAACAATCGTAGAATCAGATAGAGAGACCAGATTAAAGATCCCCAAAAAACGATATATGTCGCAAGGTGACGATCTCCAAAAATACCCGGATCATAGACAATCATTAGTAAAATATAAAAAGCCCACAGAATATAAATTGTTTCTATTGCCGTGATGATAGCAAAATTCCTTTTCCGGCTTTTATCCGTAGGATAGAGTCCCATTTTAAAATTCCGGTGGAACCAGCTGAAAAAATTACATCTTGTTTCCCTTCTAAAGAAAAAGTATAAAACTGTCGCAAGAAATAATCCAATGGAAGATGGTAACACTAAATATTCCGGTTTTGTAATCACTTCGCCATTCTCAATAACAAGTAAAAAAAATATCTCTACAATTCAATTTGCATTTTGAAAATAATGATAGTAATAAATGATACTTGAAATAAGAAGAGCTATCCCTATCCCGATATACAATGAGGATAGATATAATCTGGGAATAAAATCTGTTGTCCGCATGAAAATACCCATTGACATCATTATAGCAACAAGTATATAACTTTCCCATGCCTGGAAAGCAAATATACAGACGTTTTCTGTTAGTAAATTAATTCGCTGTATATTTTTCTTTATGACTTTTTGAAACCCGAATCGAGTGATAATTATTCCCGATATCAGACCGAACACGACACACAAAGCAACACCAGAATGCTTGAACTGTGTAAGCCAACGAACGGCAAAACTGTTTAACAAAACCCCTACCCCACTCCACAGTAACCCCGACACGAGGAATAACCAGCGTTTATGTACAGCAGGTTTTTTAATCATAAGATATTATAATTGGGATGCCCCGAAAAAACGGAACATCCCAATTATTTCACAAATGTTAACCTATCCTGATTCACCTTTCACAAATCCCAGCGCAAAGAACAGTGCTGTTAGGAATAAAAGTGGAGACAGAATCGCAAGTACAAATTCTTGAGAGAAGAATAATAATTGACTTCCTGCTGTCAAGAATGCAAGAGCAATCCCGCCAAGACCTATTAATGCACCACCAATTGTTACATTTACAAACGCACCGGGAACTTTTTCTCCTTTCACCACAAAAATTGGAACGAGGAAAATTGTTAAACCCCCTACTGCGTGAAAGATCGGATAAATGACTTTACCCCACGTCGCATCAGGAAGTGCAAACTTGTAAATTGCGATCAATATTAATCCGACAATAAAAAACCACAAAAACTTCTTTTCATTATCGGGATAAAACTGTGCAATCAATCCTATTGCAAGTCCAAATGGAATTAATCCTGCCACTACAGCAACAAACGGGTGTCCTAATGCGTCCCAGCCAAATGCGATCAACAGTAACCCTGCTACCAGGAATACCAGGAATGATACAATGTAGTAAAGATTGAATGTACCTGCGGTTTCAGGACTTTTTTGTCTTTTTATGAAGTACCAGATCATGTAAATCAAGACCAGTCCTGTGAGCAGGAGAACAATGCGGTCAAAAATACTCATTTTATTTCCTCCTTGTTTGTTTATGGTAATTGCAATGCAACCGGCAACATATGCCGCTGTCTACACTGCAAAGTTTCAAGAATTATTTATTGGTTATCATCACTACTCCACCCAGTTAAAGAGCAAATACAAGCATAGCCCCTGCCATGAACAGGGACGCATACTTAAACAGCGTGAAATTTGCTTTCTCAGACGGTTTCAGGATCAATCTTAGGGACAGAATCAACATAATCAAACTCCCGATTCTCATGGCAACAATACCGGAATGATTGATTTGAAGCAGATAGCCCACAGTAAGTAAAATCCCGGCAGCAAATAAATTTGTCACCGCAATGAAAATCCGTGCCGAATTAAATCCAAATACGTTCGGGAAGGTGGGAACGCCTGCCAGTTTATAATCCTTGGAATGATTCATTGCCATAGTGAGAATATGTGTTGGTATCCAGAGCACGATTGCCAGCATAAGTAGAATGCCAATGAAGTCAATTTGCTCGGTCACCAGTACTCTTCCAGCCAAAATGGGCATCCCGCCGGAAAGTCCTCCAAACACGATGGACCAGGGTGATTTCCGTTTCAGCCAAATGGTGTATACCACAAGATCAAAAAATACACCAGCAGTAATCACCAAACCATACAGCCACGACATCCAGAAATTGATGAGTGACCCAGCAATAATGAGTGTCCAGCCGAAGATGGAAGCTGTTTTTGGAGTGATAATCCCCTTAGGAATTGGGCGGTTTTTGGTGCGTGCCATTACAGCATCGATGTCCCGGTCAAAAACCATATTCAATGCAGTAGTTCCGCTAATGGCAAACAGCATCCCAGCCAATGCGAACATTAAATTCCAGACATCTAATCCACCCCCAGCACTGCGGTAGGCAGCAAAGGCTGTAAATATTAGTAGCCCCGTCTGAGGTGTCTTAATTAGCTGGATATAAAATCGAATTATAGCTAATATACTCACGACACTAGCAATACGTTTACCTTACATCCCTCGCACAACGAAATCCAACATACATTCCATAATAATCCGGGCCCGCACTGTTTCGTCTCCAGACATTCAGGTTATATTCATAGTTAGTGTGACTGCCACCTCTCATATAGCGGTAATGAACATCCGGATAGTTGTCCCCTGTCCACTGCCAGACATTGCCTGCCATGTCATACAAGCCATACGTGCTTTGGTTATCCAGTGTTTGATATCCATCATAGGTTTTTCCGTTGTAGAATCCAACCGGTGTTGTTCCTATTGCACCTTTAAACAGTTTTTCAAAAAGATTGTGACTGCTGACATAGTTTGTCCGGTTCCGTTCTATCTCATAGCCCCACGGGTAGGGACGATTATCTTCTGAACCTCTGGCAGCTTTTTCCCATTCTATTTCTGTGGGTAGACGCCACCCATAAAAATCGGCATAGGCTTTGGCACCAAACCACGTTATAAAGACCATCGGATGATTTTCATACGCCGGTTCGGCAACGAATGTGCTGTTCACGAACTCAATATGTATTCCCGGTTCCGATAACGGTACATGCAGCTTATCACCGACTTCGACCTTTTCTTCGTGTTTATGACCATCAAAGGAATCTCCGGGATAAAATCCCATGACCTTGTTGTCGATAACCTTGACCTTTCCTTTGGCATGGGCTTCATTGAGATAACGAACGTATTGTTCATTCGTCACATCGGTGACCATGATTTCAAAATCATAGGAAACATCGGTGACATGCTCATGCATTCCTCGCAGATATTCTCCAGCTGGGATTAACACCCATTCATCCGGGTCGACACCGGTTTCGATTTTTGTCTGACCAAAAACTAAGGCAAATAGAATCAGAAAAATAATGTGTTTCTTCATCATATGTTTCTCCGTCTGATTAGGATTTATTGGATGAAATAACGGGGGTTGTTTTCTCCACATCCAATTCTGGATTAGCAAACTCTTTCGACCACACACCCCTTTTTGTGAAAAGATCATACAGTTTCCATATCATCAGCATTGCCAGTATAACCAGAACGGATGCCAACCCAAAATCTGCTCCGATCATCGTCCAGTTCACCACGGTCTGCTGACCATATTCAGTGGTAAACAGTCTTTTCATTGAGAAAACGGTTACGGAAGCAAAGGCAATATCTGAGCAGACAATCACAATCCAGCCGAACCATTGACGGATTTTTCCTTTAAAACCGACGATATCCACGTAATACAAGAGAATGATCGTCGCAATAATCCCGGATAAAATATGCCAGTGACCAGTCAAAGCAATCCGCTCTTCCCTTGCAGGCCACACACGGAAAATCTCATCCAGTTTTACAGCCATAAATATACCAATGCCGCTCACGGTGAAGTTCATAAATACCATCTGCCACAGCGGGCCAAATTTGATGGGGTCGTGCAGTAAGGCTTTTAGTCCCTGCCATAAAGAAGCTTTTTGGATCCCCTGCTCTTCCAGACGATCGCGTATCTGTGTTTTCCAACCGTATATCACCAGCATCAGTGCTGCTAGCATCACCAGAACGGATCCTACATAAATAATCGTATGAGCAATCGGTTCAAATGGAACTACGGACCAGACCCCAGTGGTAATCACAATGGTTCCTGAAATCATAAGGGGCATGGCGATCTTGTGTAAAATCCCCTTAAAGTTCAACCATCGTCCAACAATAAGTGTGATGGCCACTGCAATTAACGTTAACATAATGTGAAGATGCCCAATAATAGCCAGTTGAAGAGGTGTTTTATGCGGTTCGCGAATCAGATCTTCCGCAAGGAATGTTTCATGGCCATTCCCCCAGTAGGAGCCCGTCACAGCGCCAAAGATTGCAGAACCCAACGTGGCAACCGTCATCACAAAGAAGGCAACCCTCTCCAGATCAATACCGCTCTTCGTATGGGCATACTCAAGATCGGTAACTCGGTAGTCAGAATTCCAAGGCCAGAGTGCTGCCGCCAGTAAAAGCCCTGAGAAAAAGACAAGAGACTGTCCAAGAAGAAACAATCCATGAAACACAAACTGATGGCCAAAGTAAGCAAACCATAACCCAAAGATCATCGCCGTTAAATATCCAGTTGTGATCGTGGCATTGATCGTGGTTTGTTGATGTTTTTTCATAGGAACAATAGAGGTGATCATATACACTTCTATTGCCAGTACAGCCATCGCAATAACGTGATACAACATAATGATTCTTCCTTCACGTTCGACAGCATGAAGCTCCATGCCAAGCAGCTTTACGACAATATCCTTCACACCCCACTCTACCATAGGACCTGATAATGTCCCCCAGACTGCAGTAATCAAGGAAATCATGGCAATACCAAGAAACGTCAATCCCTTCGTGGAGCGAAATATATACTCCAACCTTATTTTAATACCTTGCACTTTTTCCTCCGTATGACATAAAGCTCCTGTTGCTTTTCTTATCCATTAATATTTGATGTTAGAATCCTCCGCCAGTTTTTCTATCGAAATATCATGGAGCATCTTTATAATTTGTTCTCTAAATTCCTTCCAGTATTTATGTACCGAGCAGGGATTTCGTTCAGAACAGCCTGGCAAACCCAGAATGCATTGATTAAATTTTTCTAACCCCTCGATTGCCTTAATAATTTCAAATAAGTAGATAGAATCCTTACTGGGAGAAATTTTATATCCCCCCTTTTTTCCCATACTTGATACCACGAATCCTGCCTGAGTCATTTCATGCATTAACTGTCCTAAATATTTATAAGGAATGTTTAAGGTTTTATGTAAATAATTGACAGAGAAATATTCGCGGTCATTATGGCTTGTTATGTAAGTAAGAACACGGATGGCATATTCAGATGTTTTTGTGAATTTCATGTACTACCTTGAGGTAGAAGTTTAATAAATACTCTAGTTATTCTGCAAATATTTTTGACAGTTTTATTTACTGTGATTGAGTATAATCTAATTCAGATCCCAGTACACTGTGAGGAATCATAAAGACTATCAGCTGAACTACAGCAGCTCCAATCATCCATCTCTGTCGTCTTGCGGGATCCTTTCCGCGCCAAAGTGCCAATAACCACATAATCACAGCTACAGCGGACTTGTTATCAGTCAAATCGTGTCCAAAGGGCCATCCCGTCCAGTATGCACCGAAAGCATATTTCTGAACAATTGGACCGAAAATGATCCCCCCAAGAAAGAGAGATACTATCGTCCATATTGCCATTCTGTATGACTTATCTCCCTTGAATAGGGCTTCCAATCCTGTTCTGGTAGAAAAGAGCATAGAGAGAAAAATAAATAAAATGTGTGGTATAAGAATTACTGCTGGAACGGGATCTTTAAATCGGATTATTACAGGATCCTGGGTCAACTCATACCGCTTTCCTTCCCCATCTTCAAGAACGATTTTATACATCACTTTCCCAGCAGCTGGTTGTCTGGGAACGGAAACAATCAATCTATCTTCTTCCCGTTCGAGAGATGCGGACATCCATTCATCATGACTCCTATAACGACGCCATAGCATCTCCCCAGAAATGTGCTGATCAGGAACAATGAGATTCATCACTGCATCTGTGTCAGAATTGTGAGAACGGAGTAATTCGTACTGGATGTGTTTACCACCGATATCCACTGACCTGCGAACCGGATAAGTCGGACCCGTCTTCCGTTGATAAACCACCGACGACAGAGTTATAATTAAAGCAAGAATCCAGAGGAAAAAAGATTGCTTTCCGGATAATGTCCTCATAATTAAAACTTCCTTTTGATTTTATATTCAGATAGACTTCTACAAATCTACAATTAAAATTACCTTTTCTTCCCCTCTCATCACTTCTACACTGATTCTCTGTTCTGTTTTAAACTCTGCAAGGCGATACATATAATCATAAATATTTTTAACCGGTTTACCCTCCATAGCAATGATGACATCTCCTTTTTGCATTCCAGCCAGATACGCCGGTCTATCTTTTATCACCATTTCCACTCGCATACCCTCAACATCACTGGAAGCATGATCCGGCATAATTCCGAGAGTTACTTTAAACCTCCTGCGACCTGCGGGTCTTTCTTTCGGTCCCGCTTCCTGGTAAACAAGAGTTTCAGATCGATTGGTTATATTCACCACCAGATCGTGTACATAATCCGCTACAACTTTTTCTCCTTTGAAGTTAATCGTCTCCGTATCATCGTCAGGCGTGTGATAATCTTCATGGACTCCTGTAAAGAAAAATAAAACTGGAACATCCTTAGCATAAAATGTGGCATGATCTGAAGGTCCGTATCCCTCAGGTGAAGTTTTCACAGTCAGATTCCTCCCCTCAGCAACATTCATAACAAGATCCTCAAGTTCAATAGCTGTCCCTGTCCCTCCTACTGTGAGGGATTTTGTCTCTGGATCCAATCTCCCTACCATATCGAGGTTAAACATCATCTTTACATTTTCTATTTCGAGGAGTGGATTTTTTGCAAAATACTTGGACCCCAGAAGACCCATCTCCTCTGCTCCAAATGCCATGAAAAAGATGCTCCTCCTCAAATTATTGCGATTTTCTGCCAATTTCTCTATAATCTCCAGAATTGCTGCTACTCCGGAAGCGTTATCATCAGCTCCATTATGAATTGCCAGTGTATCCGGTCGGCGAGATCCTGATCCGGGACCCCCAAATCCCAAATGGTCATAGTGTGCACCCAGGATTATTATTTCATCTTTTAACATCGGATCGTTCCCAGGAAGCATAGCGATTACATTCTGTGTCATTACCCAGTTCCTGATAACTTCTGTTTGAGCGGTAACAATTTCACCAGTCTCAAAGCTGTAAGGTTGACGTGTTTCATTGAGGATTGATTCTATTTTTTCGATTGTATTACCGTTCTTTTCCAATAGTTCATCAGCAACAGATCGTTTAATATGCAACACCGGCATATCAGCATCCACCAGACTTTGATCGTACACCAGATCCATCAAATCATCGTTTTCGTCAAAGGTTTTGCCGGAAACAAATAATACTCCGCCAGCTTTTCGGTCTCTGGCTTTCAATACTTTGTATCGCAGGGGACTGTACTGTTCAAAAATAGAAGTTGGTTGATCTATCTCTGGATCACCCCTTAGGATCATCACCCATTTGCCTTTGACATCCACATTGTTGTAATCGTGCCAAGATAACGTATCGGTATCAAAATCAAATCCATATCCGACAAAGACTACGGGAGTAGAAAGGATCCCATTCTTGGAGAAAGAAACTGGGGTGAAATCTTCCCCTTCTATTCCTTGAAATTGGTGGAATGAAAGCTGGTTGTTCTCACCAGTTTGTATAGATGTGACCACTTCAAAATACTGAAACCCATCATCCCCCATAGGAATAAGTCCAAGATCTGCTACCTCCTTTTCAATATACTCCGCAGCAATGCGACCTTCCTTTGTTCCGGGTTTTCGTCCTTTAAGCGAATCTGATGCGAGAAATGCAATGTGATCGTGAAGTTCAGATATATTAATTTCCGCTGCATAGTGAAATTCCGGATTCACCTCCTCAGAATGTTGAATCCCAGCACATCGCCATATTCCAAAAATCACCATTGACATAAATGAAATGATAACAAATCTAAGAACTGTTTTTTGTATCATGTTTCCCTCAGTTAATTAAATATTGTCATTGATAATATGATTTAATTTTTCTGTTCTCTAACCAGATAATGGAGAAAATATTGAACAGGATGACTGACGATAAAATTACCAAAAGTCTTAGCCACGGCTCCTGATGAATCCACCGAAACTGAACCAGTTCGACTGTAGTAATGATCCATTCCACAACAGCTATTGACAGCAACCCTTGCCAGAGTCTTGGTATCCACGGTTTTCGAATAAGTAGGGTCAGAAGTAAAATCAAACCTACAAAAGCAATCAGATTGCTGTAATGTCTTGAAAGATGGGCTGCTATAAGTAGTGTGGATAATATTACTGGTATCAAACGAGTAAGAATCATTGTTATTCAACGCTGCATCTAATGTTTTTTATTGATTGATCACTTTTCATACATTAATTGTTATTTAATCAGATTAGTTAATCTATAAATAAAATTTCAATATCATTTACAATTTTCCCAATAATTTTAAACTTTGCGGAAGTTTCCCACTTCCGCAAAGATAGACATCAGTACAATGAAGGGTCTCACTTTGGAATAATCATTGTGAAACGTTGAATTAGTAAACGAATTTAATTTGTATTTCAGAGTCCCCTTCTTAGAGGTGTGGATCAGCCAATCATAGCCGTCGCTGATTCTGTCAATAGCCGGATCGTTGATGGTGTATGCCATGAATTTTATCAATCTTGCAAATCAAGTAAATCAGGTTTCTAACTTTTACTTATTACCTGAACCCTTATTTCCTTATAACCTAATTCCCTTATTCCCTATCCCCTAATCCCCTGAAGTCTTTGTATCTTTGCGGAAGTTTTTAAAAAGCTAAAGCCTGAACACTAGTCCACGGATTTCACCCTTCAGGGTTTTATAAAACATTTGAGTTATCAACTTACTTTCTATAAAAGGCTGAAGCCTAAATTCCAGGCTAAAGCCCGAAGTACGTTGTACCAACTACAACCTCGTAAAATGCCGTGCAGGAACGTCAAACACTGAGCAGCCTTGGAAAGTCCAGACCACCCCGTTACCCCTCCTTGTCAAGGAGGGGATTTAAACTTACACACTCTCTGATAATTGTTGCATTTGAGAATCTCCTCTCCCTTGATGGGAGAGGATTATGGTGAGGGTGATTACTGCGCTCGACCTCATCAACACAAACTTGTCCTCATATCCGTCACCCCGCCTTCTCTTGACCAGCTTGCTCACGAAGAATGAGGGCGAGTAGGCGACCCGTTCCGGGATCAGTGACGGTTTATACAAAGTTAAAACTTTGCGGAAGTTTTTAAAAAGCTAAAGCCTGAACACTAGTCCACGGATTTCACCCTTCAGGGTTTTATAAAACATTTGAGTTATCAGCTTACTTTTTTTAAAAGGATGAAGCCTGAATTCCGAGCTAAAGCTTGAATTCCCCAAAATTAAAACTTTGCGGAAGTTTCCGCCGGTGGCGGACGAGCTCTACTTCCGCAAAGGTAGACATACTCCAACCTGTAGTATCATTAAAAATTTTTTATTGTATTTAAACCAATAAAAGTCTATATTAATAAATAGACTGACCAGTCGGTTTAGTGCTATGGTAAACGACGTTTCTAAAGAAAATCCCCGAAAAGAACAGATCCTGAATGCTTCATTACAGATTATCGTTCAAAAAGGATATGATAACAGCCGAATGGACGACATTGTTCAAAAATCTAAGCTCAGCAAGGGTGCTATCTACTGGTACTTTAAATCAAAAAAGGTTGTTTTTCTATCATTGGTGGATTATTGGGTTAATCGATACAGTGCTGTATTGAATCACATCGTTGAAGAAGATAAGACTGCATCCCAGCAACTGCGGGACCTCTTTGATTACTTCATCTCAGAATATGAAAAAAATCCTACTGTCTTTAAAGCTATGGTGGAGTTCTGGTCCCTGGCTGGTCGAGATCAAGAGTTTAAAGATAAACTTCAAGAAGTCTATGCGAAATTTCTTGCTCGTATTATTGGGATCGTCACATTTGGTGTAGAAACCGGTGAATTTAAAGATCTCAACATTCGACTCACCGCTATGAGTATCATGGTCAATATTGAGGGAATAATGTGGTTTACCCTTTTTGATCCTCATGGTGTTACAGCTCGAGAATACATTGAAACAATTACAGATTTTATATTAGCAGGTTTAATAAAAAAATCTCATAGAGGAGAAAAACATGAGTGACACACAAATTAAACATGAAACAGGAGGAAAATTTCTTGTGGAGCCAATCGGAACCTCCCCTGTCTTCTCAAGAGAACAATTTTCTGAAGAACATCAAGAAATCGAAAAAATGGTGCAGGAATTTGCAGCCGAACAGATTTTACCACACAGAGAAACCATTGAGAAATTTAATAAAGACATCTGTCTGCAATTGTTACGAGAAATGGGAGAGCTCGGATTGCTTGGTGTTGACGTTCCCGAAGAATACGGCGGTATGGAAATGGACAAAATTACCACGGCTATTATTTGCGAAGCTCTTTCACCTGGATTGAGTGCATCTTTTATGGCAGTTTGGAATGTTCAGACAGGGATTGGTACTTTACCTATTGCCTGGTTCGGCACCCCTGAACAAAAGGGGAAATACCTGCCCAAGTTAGTTGCTGGTGAGTGGGTAGGAGCTTATGGTCTAACCGAACCAGAAGCTGGTTCAGATGCCCTCTCAGGGAAGACCCAGGCAGTTCTTTCTGAAGATAGAAAATATTACATCCTGAATGGCGAAAAGATCTTTATCACTAACGGGGGTTGGGCAGATGTCTTTACCGTCTTTGCTCAGGTGGATGGAAACAAATTCAGTGCATTCATTGTTGATCGGGACACACCGGGATTTGAGATTGGTCCTGAAGAAAAGAAATTGGGGATGAAAGGTAGTTCAACTACATCGCTTGTTTTCAACGATGCTAAAGTGCCGGTAGAAAACTTGCTTTACAAAGTAGGACAGGGAGCTACTATTGCATTCAATTCTCTGAATATGGGACGCTTTAAACTGGGTGCATCAGATTTAGGCGGCTGTAAAACTGCTATTACCGAAACCGTAAAATATGCTCTGGAGCGAAGACAGTTCGGGCAATCCATTGCTCAATTTGATGCAATAAAAGGAAAATTTGCTGATATGATCATTCTCACCTACACGGCTGATAGCATGATCTACAGAACGATTGGATTGATCCAAGATGAGATTGATAAACTGGACAAGTCAGACCCGGACTATTATATCCATATGGGTGAAGCTATGGAACGCTTTGCGATTGAAGCCTCCATGACCAAAGTCTATGGTAGCGAGGCTATTAATATTGTTAATGATCACGGTGTGCAAATATTAGGTGGATATGGTTTTATCGAGGATTTCATTATGGCTGGTGTCTATAGAGATAATCGAATAGATCGTATTTGGGAAGGAACCAATGAAATCAACCGAATGATTATAAATGGATATATGATGAAAAAAGCCCTCATTGAGGAACTGCCCATCCGGGATGCCATTTTTGAAATAGATAGCTTCTTGAAAAAAGATGATAGTGAATTCGCCAAGGGCCCATTACATGACGAAATCTATGCTACTGAAACTGGCAAGCGATTAGCACTGTATATATTCCACGAAGCTCTCAATGAATATGGTCAGGATCTAAAGCACAGGCAACAGTTAACTGAAGAATTAGCTAACATGTTCATCGATCTTTATACTGCTGACAGTAACATTTCCCGCGTCTTGCAAATCATCGAATCCACCGGATACAATCCGGTGCTTGTTGACATTGCTAAGATTCACTCTGCGGAGGTTTCTATTCGAATGATGAATCTAGCACTTACTGGTTTGAACGGAATCTACCGCGGTCATTTACCCCATAAAGTTATTGATATGCTCCGGGAATTTCAGAAACGGATGTTGCCAAAAGTCGACATCATCGGACTGAAACGGGAGATCGCTGATTTTGTTTACAAAAAACAACAATATCCATTTTAGGAGTACAATGATGAAACAACGTGTAATCATTGTGAAACGTTAAGTTGGCAGATAAAATTCGATTATATTTAGGAATGTGTAAACGACGTGAAAGAAATATCTGTAGTAGAAAAATGATTCCTCCCGAACTGTCGGGATACATCATTTTACTCCAAACCACTTTTAGAATCTTTAGGAGGTAAACTATGTGTAGAAAATCTGTTATCATCGATGCCGTACGTTCCCCCATTGGAGTAAAAAATGGGAAACTTCTTGATATTCGAATGGATGATATTGCTGCCCAGGTGGTAAAAGGGTTGATGGAACGAAACCCGGATGTAAAACCAGAAATGGTAGAAGATTTAGCCCTCGGATGTGCTTTTCCTGAAGGACCACAGGGAATGATTATGGGACGATCCGTCGCCATCCTCGCTGGACTTCCAAAAGAGGTGGGTGGAAAGGTTGTCAATAGGTTCTGTGGGTCTTCCATGGACGCTCTTCATCAACTCAGTACCGCCATTGAGAGTGGAGACATTGATGTTGGTATTGCAGCTGGGGTTGAGGATATGTTCTCCGTTCCTATGGGTGGGTTTGTGCCCGATTTTCATCCTGAGCTGGCTCAACAGGAATTTTACATCGGAATGGGAGAAACAGCAGAAATTCTTGCGAAAGACCTTGATATCTCCCGGGAGGATCAGGAAGAATTTACCATTGCCTCTCATACTAAGGCTCTGAAAGCTCAGGCAGAAGGGAATTTTGATAACGAAATCATTCCAATAAACCTTGAAGATGGAACAGTTGTGGATAATGACGAAGGTCCCAGGGAACCAGATGTTGAGAAAATCAAAAGCCTAAAACCAGCTTTCCTTGCCGATGGAACCATTACTCCTGCCACCAGCAGTCCCATTACCAAAGGAGCTGCTGCCATTCTTATCACCAGTGAGGACTTCGCAAAAAAACATGGACTTCAAGTACGTGCTGAGGTAGTTAGTCGTGCTGTTGCTGGTGTGGATTGGACTCGCATGGGAATGGGACCCCTCCCTGCTACGGAAAAAGCATTGAAAAAAGCTGATATGACCATGGACGATATCGAAACCATTGAATTGAATGAAGCTTTTGCAGCTCAATCCCTGTATGTAATTCGTACTGGTGGATGGGATTTAGATAAAATTAATCTGAATGGTGGAGCTATTGCCCTGGGACATCCTTTAGGTTGTTCAGGAGCCCGGATATTGACCACCCTTATCGGCGTAATGGAACAGCAGGACACTCACGTTGGACTTGCCACCATGTGTATCGGAAGCGGACAGGGAATTGCGACCATCATCAAAAGAGATTAGAAATAGGAGATCAGAAATCAGAGATTTTCAGATGGAAAAAACATTGATGAAAGAATACAAATCTCTGCAGGACAGGACAAAAAATTACGCCCTAAGAATAATCAGGCTGGTTTCTTCTCTACCAAAAACTACAGAAGCAACAGCAATAGGACGGCAATTGATTCGTTCTGGAACTTCGGTAGCTGCAAACACAAGATCAGCCTTTCGGGCGCGTTCAAAAAAAGAGTTCATTGCAAAGCTCGGTATTGTAATTGAGGAAACAGATGAATCAATGCTGTGGCTTGAGCTATTGAAAGACTCCAAAATCGTAGGAGAAAACAAACTTATCAATCTATTGCAAGAGACAAATGAATTAGTTTCAATTTTCGTTTCAATTGTAAAATCAAGTAAAAACAAAACTCAATCTCATAAATCTGATCTCTGATTTCATATTTTAACCAAAGGAGAAAATGATGTCTGAAAAAATTGAAAAAGTTGCAGTTCTTGGAGCGGGAGTCATGGGAGCTCAGCTGGCTGGTCACTTTGCCAATGCCGGCATCCCCTCACTTCTCTATGATATTACCCAGGAACTGGCAGAAAAAGGATTGGAAAATCTAACAAAACTTAAACCAGCTCCTCTCTACAAACCAAAAAATGCCAAATTCATTACTCCCTGCAACTACGATGATCATATCGAAAGATTAAAAGAAGTCAACTGGGTATTGGAAGCTGTGGCTGAACGGATGGATATCAAAGAGAAAGTATATAAAAATATCACTCCTCATCTTAAGGACAGTGTTATTATCACTTCTAACACGTCCGGACTTCCACTATCTGATCTGGTCAACTTTCTCCCAGACAAGTTTAAAAGTCGCTTTATGATTACACACTTTTTCAACCCCCCTCGATATATGCGTCTTCTGGAACTTGTAAAAGGAGAACTGACAGATGATGCAATCTATCAGGGTATTGCAGATTTTGGAGAGAACGTTCTTGGAAAAGGGATCGTCCATGCAAAAGATACTCCCAATTTTATCGCAAACCGTATCGGTGTCTTCGGTATGATGCTTTCACTGAAGCTTACCGAAGAGATGAACCTGACTGTGGAAGAGGTAGATAAGCTCACCGGTACCATCGTTGGTCGTCCCAAGAGTGCCACTTACCGAACATCTGATTTGGTTGGATTGGATACTCTGGCTCACGTGGCAAAAACCAGCTATGATAAAGGAGAGGAAGATGAACAACGCGACATTTTCATATCTCCTAAAATTCTCACTGACCTGATTGAATCGGGTCGACTCGGTCAGAAAACAAAAGCGGGATTTTATAAGAAGGTGGATAAGAATATACTCTCTTTAAATTTTAAGACTGGGGAGTACACACCTCAAAAGAGAGTTCGATTTGACGGATTCCGTTTAGCAAAAGATCATCAAGATACTGGTGAAAAAATTACCGCTATGGTTTACAGTGACGATAAAGCTGGAAAATTTTTCTGGGAACTCATATCCCAGACATTAATCTATACTGCAAATCGGATACCAGAAATCAGCGATGACGTGGTAAACATTGATAACGCTCTCAAATGGGGCTTCGGCTGGGAATTGGGTCCATTTGAATCGTGGGATGCCATAGGGGTGGAAAAATCCGTAAAACGAATGAAAGAGGACGATAAAAAAGTCCCTCAGTGGATTAAAGAGATGCTCTCTTCCGGACGGAAAACTTTCTATGAGACCAAAAATGGCAACCACACCTACTATGATATTCCAACAAAACAGATCAAGGTTGAACCTGTCGGTGAGAAGATGATTAACCTGAATCTGGAAAAATCAAAAGGAAATCTCATCGAAAAACATTGGAGTGCCAGCCTGATTGATCTCGGGGATGGAGTACTGAATGTGGAATATCATTCCATTCTTCAGCCAACTTTAAATCCCATCGATGGCTCCATCCTGGAAATGATATCCAAAGGTCTGGATCTTTTAGACGCTGGGAAATACAAAGCTATGGTTTTAGGCCACCAGGGTCCGAATTTCTGTGCTGGAGCTAACCTCGCTTCCATTATCCAGATGTGTGATGCCGAAGAATACGATCGACTTGAAACAACGGTAAAAGGGTTTCAGGACCTTACCCAGAGAATTCGCTTTTCAAAAGCTCCAGTTGTAGCTGCTCCCCATCATCTTACACTCGGTGGAGGATTTGAATTCATCGCTCCCGCAGCGCACAGAGTCGCAGCTGCTGAACTCTACATCGGTGCTGTGGAAGTGGGCGTTGGACTCATTCCCGGAGCGGGTGGAAATCTACGATTAATTATGAACCTCACGGAGAATGCAGGCGGTAAAGTCCGAAATCCATTTCAGATTGCACAAAAAGCCTTCGAGACCATCGGCTTTGCTAAAGTGGCTACCAGTGCCGATGAAGCAAAATTCCACGGGTATCTCTTGAAAACAGATACCGTGATTCTCAATAACGATCAGCGAATCTGGGCCGCCAAACAGAAAGCCCTCGAACTGATAGACGGTTACGAACCTCCTCAATATCGAGACGATCTGAAACTCCCTGGAATAGGAGGTCGGACTGCCATGAAAACCGTTATAAAAGGGTTTAAACTCAAAGGGACAATTTCTGCACATGATGAGCTCATCGGGAACAAACTGGCTTATGTCTTGACAGGTGGAGATAAAGGCGGATTCACTAAAAAGGTTGATGAGCAGTATATGCTGGACATTGAGCGAGAAGTTTTTCTTTCCCTGGCTGGAGAACCGTTAACTCACGATCGAATCCGGTTCATGTTGAAAAAGGGGAAACCGCTAAGAAATTAAAAAGGCTTTGGTTCTCGCGCAAAACATAACGTCTTGATCGAGTTTTACATATACACTTTTTAACAACAGATATTAGAACTCAAATGAGGTTGAGTTCTGGGAAAATTCATTTATTAATGGAGTAGGACTTCAACAATCCTTTGTTAGTAAAACAAAATAGAAGCGTTTCCCTTAATCTTCTTTTCATGTTGACTCTTTGTCTATCCAACCTACTTGCAAAAAATGGGATAATTCCTCCATCGGAATTCATCGGTACCTGGGAGGGAAAAGGAAAGATCATCGTCTCCTGGTGCCAGCAGGATACTCTCCTCTTTTCTCTGCGGATTCATTCAGACGGGCTTGTAGATGGAAAAGTGGGAGATGCTCAACTAATAAATGGATTCCTTCGGAAAAACAACTGGTTGATAAGGAAGTTAGGAAATCCGGAATATCTTATCGGTGGTAACCTGCAGGGCTCCTTGGTAGCTGCCGAAGAGATCAATCGAAAATCACTTCACTACCTCATGGTTGATTTCGATGATGGCAAGTTGGTGGGAGGATGTCATACTAGCGGCAATTGGGGACATCCGTTTAGAAACAGTGAAAAGTTGAAAAAATCAATGGTTATGACTTGTGTAGATGTAGTGCTTAGAAAAAATTAGCTATTGACTGTTCCTAAATCTGACTTATAAATGATGTGATGACAGCGCATCTCCGGCAAGGAAAATCCCCCTTGAGGATAACGATAACTCTCCATTTTTAACCAGCCAATCTCCCCTCCGAAACACATGTTCTGGAAATATGGCAGGAAACTGAACGAAGGCGTTCCAGTCAGTAACAGATACTAGATCATTAAACCAGTCGGTGGATACTTTATGGGGATCCACAACCACCAAGTCTGCATCAGCATTGGGGATAAGAGCTCCTTTTCTTGGATAAATGCCGAACAGTTTTGCAGCATTGGTAGAGAGCAGCCGGCTTAACAGACTCAAATCAAGCCCTTTCTGAATGAACTGAGCCAGCATAACTGGAAACAATGTCTCTACACCCCCCATCCCGTTGGGAATATTTTGAAAAGGGATTCCCACCTCTTTATCGGAAATGAGAAATGGACAGTGATCTGTTCCAATAGTCTGTATATTACCGTTAATTATTCCCTGCCATAAAGCTTTTATATTTTCTGTCTTCCGGTGAGGTGGACTTGTTACAAACATCCTCCCATCATCCTGATGGTAAACCCTATCATCAAGAAGGAGATATTGGGGGCACGTTTCCACAAACACCTTTTCCTGGTGCTGTGCCCATTTCAACCCTTTCGCCGAACTCAGATGAACGATATAAATCGGACAACCCGTTTGTATCGAAATATTTACCATTCGTTCAACTGCCGTTGCCTCTGCCGTGTCGGGACGACTGAGCGGGTGATATAAGGGTTCGGTGAGATTCCGGGAAATAAGCGGTTTAAAGGCATTTTGAATAATCCGGTTATCCTCAGCGTGTACCATCAAAAGTCCCCTGTGTTCTGCAATAATCTTTGCCACTTCCTCAATCTGTTCGTAGGTAAACATTATTCCAACTTCTTCGTAGGTGGTAAATACCTTGAAACTAATAATGCCAGATTGAATCAACTTTGGAATTTCATTAAATAACTTTTTTGAGAATCGTGTGATATTGCAATGCAAACTATAATCAGAATAGGAATATTCAGCCAGTTTTAATCGTTTTTCTACACTTTCAAATAAAGTTTGATCCTCTTCTAAAATGGTAAAATCAATTATTGTAGTCACGCCACCGTGAATTGCAGATCTTGTCCCTGTCTCGAAATTGTCTGCAGAAATGCCATCCTTGATAGGAATTCCCATATGAGTATGCGGATCCAGGATACCTGGAAATATCAACTTCCCTGCACAATCGACAACTTCGGTTCCCGGTTTGGAATGAAGGTCAGTATCAATGTCGGATATGGTCTCGCCACGAATGAGAATATCTTTGTTCACAGTTGTTTCAGGAAGGATTAAGGTACCATTTTTTAATAAAATTTTATTCATCACTGAGTCCCCTCCGAAAAGGTCAAATTGGTATAAATGCCATTTATTTTGGTGTTTTCAGCCCCGACATAAATGTCGGCGTAAGTATCCGCATTTGTAGTAAGATAGAACGATACACTAGCCCCGTCCTTCCCGCGTGCGCCAAGGCTCTTGGTGGTGAATTTTCCAGGTTAAATGTTTTGTACTGCCAACAAATTTATGAAGGAATAGAATCATTGAGCAGGTCTCCAGAATCCTTTATGAATACTTCCATAGAAGGTAGAACATCCTGTTCGCCGATAGATGGATAAAGCAAGCTTTCGAGCATTCTCGTTTGAGGTGTCGGCTTTGTTTACAAAGTAGATACGGCGAATGTGCTCGGGGATTTTGGATAGATACCCTTTCTTGGTAGTAACCACTTTCGTTACAAATTCGATATCTAAAATACGTTCATCATCAACCCCCCAGAGGGATTTGAAAAGTTCAGGTCTGTGAACTTTGCCTTCAGTCACAGTGGTGTTGAGGACATCGGTACCCACGAGAATAATGACATGGGTTGAGAAAGAAGGTACCGTTGGATCTGTATCATTATGAGCCTTCAACGGAAGATTCCGAGCACCATCACATTCAAAAATAGTGAGGGATGACTGTTTGTAATAATCGAACAACTTCTCTTCCGAAATACCAGAAATTTTTTCAGGATGAATCATTGCGTGCATCAAATGGAGAGGATTATACTGGCTGAATAGTTCTGAAAGATTCCCGCTGGCAATTGACTTGGAAAATATCACTTTCTGTTCAGAATGATATGCGGACTTAGTCAAAGAAGTCAGTAATACCCTGTCGTGAAAGAGGTAAAGCTCGTTCCCAAGTGTGTTAAGGAGCACTGTTTTTCCTCCCCCTCCCATAATTGCTATACAAGA
>JACKQG010002336.1_pt1 | contig 21086 bp, 21 predicted proteins | sample 8237621 | NCBI WGS metagenome assembly JACKQG01 (sample SAMN15677084, study PRJNA649215) | marine metagenome | biome: marine; feature: Black Sea; material: saline water; isolation source: suspended particulate matter (SPM) from the Black Sea western gyre | collected 2013-06-09/2013-06-10 | depth... | reverse complement strand
GCTGATGCTATAGCAATAATTAAACCAACTGTAATTAGTAGTGCAAGATCTTCAGTGGGATTAATAAAACTCCAAGTAACAAGACAAGTTAAAATTGCAATTTGCATTAAAACTATCCAGCCTCTTCTATGACCAAGTTTTTTTGTTAGATACGGTATTTGAAATCTATCAATAAGAGGCGCCCATAAATAATTAAAAGCATAAACAGCAAATATTAGTCCCGCCCAACCAATTGTTGATCTACTTAAACCTTCTTCTTTTAGCCATAGACTTAGACTGCTACCAATTAAAACCCACGGAAAACCAGAGATTGCCCCTAGTAATAATATTCTAAGCATTCTCTTATCAAAGTAGACTGCAAAAGTTTCTGACAAGGATTGTTTTTTAATTTCAATCATAGTTAATTTCTCCAAAATGACGGAAGAAACAATACAAGTATAGCAAATAATTCTAATCTACCCAATATCATTCCAAGACTTAAAATCCATTTAGATATTTCGGGTAAGCTTGAAAAATTGCCATTAGGGCCAATTATAGAGCCTAATCCTGGACCAACATTTGAGATTGAGGTTGCAGCACCAGAAATTGAAGTAACAAAATCTAAACCACTTAAAGATAAAAATGCAGTTATTAAAAAAAATATAACCAAGTAAAGAAAGATAAAAGAAATGATAGAAGCCATAAATTTATCATCAACATTATTTTTATCATATTTTATTATAAATATGCCTTTTGGATAAATAATCTTCTTTAATTGATTTATAATAAAAAGATATAGAATTTGAATTCTAAAAATTTTAATTCCACATGTAGTGGAACCAGCACAACCACCAATGAACATTAAAGTTAAAAAGAAAATGAGTGGAAAATTACCCCATCCATCAAACTCTCCAGTAACATATCCCGTTCCACTTAATATAGAAATAACATTAAAACAAATAGTTCTAATATTTATTTGAGAAAAATCTTTATTATAAAAAAGTAAATAAATAAAAAGTATAATAATTGAAAAAATAATAATTTTTAAAAATGACTTTATTTGAATATCTGAGATAAAAATTTTTCTATCTCCATTTAAAAATTTTATATAAGCAATAAAAGGTAAACTACCCAATATTATGAAAACCATGGATGATATTTCGATAGGTAAGCTATTAAAATATCCAATAGATTCGTTATAATTTGAAAAGCCACCAGTTGCTATCGTGGTCATTGAGTGAGTTAAGCTATCAAAAATATTCATACCAAAAATTTTATATGTAGCAGCACAAAGTACCGTTAGACCTAAATAAACGTAAATCAGTCTAAGTGAAATTTCTTTTGATTTTGGTAATAATTTTTCAGAAGAGTCGTTGCTTGAAATTTTAAATAATTGCATTCCCCCAACATTCATTATTGGCATTAAGGTTATTGCCATTACAATAATACCAATTCCACCTAACCATTGAAGCATTGCTCGCCACAAAAGTATTGATCTAGGTGCACTCTCTAAGTTTGAAATAATTGTAGACCCTGTCGTGGTAATTCCAGACATACTTTCAAAAAAAGAGTCAGTAATTGACAATTCAAGAGTAGAAAAAATAAAAGGTAAAGAACCAAATATTGCAATACTTAACCAAGAAAGAGCAGTTAATAAGAATGCTTGCTGAAGATTTAATTTTTTATCGTGATTTAAATTTGCTAAAAAAAATAAAACACCAAATATTATAGAAATTATAGAGCCTCCAATAAAAGAGGAATCAACTTCTGAATAAATAAACTGAACTATAATTGGAATCATCATGGAAATTCCAAGAATAATTTGCAAAACACCCAAGGTAAAAAAAACAGTTTTATAATTAGACATTTTGAAAGAACATTATTTTATGGTAAATAAATTTCAACTCTATAAGAATTAATAAAAACACCAAATATAAGATATTTGTTATTAAACAAAGTGATTGAAAAAGATAATTTAGATAAAACTAACGCATGGCCTTTTGTTGAGGCTAAAAAATTACTGCGTGAAAGAAAGTCCTTTATTGCTAAAAAGGGTAAAATAATTTTACAAACTGGTTATGGTCCAAGTGGGTTGCCCCATATAGGTACATTTGGTGAAGTTGCAAGAACATCGATGATGGTTAATGCTATAAAACAACTCACTGATATACCAACAGAAATCATAACTTTCTCTGATGACATGGATGGCTTTAGAAAAGTTCCAGAAAACGTTCCAAATCAAGAGCTCTTAAATAAAAATCTTCACAAGCCTTTAACTCAAGTGCCAGATCCATTTGAAAAATTTTCAAGTTTTGGTGAACACAATAACGAAATGTTAAAAGATTTTTTAAATAAATTTAATTTTGAATATAATTTTCAAAGCTCTTCAGTTCTTTATAAGGGTGGTTTTTTTAATCCCACATTACAGATAATCCTAGAAAATTATCAAGGTATTATGGATATAATCCTTCCAACACTAGGAAAAGAAAGACAAAAAACTTACAGTCCATTTTTACCAATTTGTCCAGATACTGGTAAGGTTTTAGAAATTCCAGTTTTAGAAATAATAAAAGAAAAATCTAAAATTATATTTGATAATAATGGAAAAAAACTTGAAGTAAGCATCTTAGATGGAAATTGTAAATTACAATGGAAAGTAGATTGGGCAATGAGATGGTACGCCCTTGATATAGATTTTGAAATGTATGGAAAAGATTTAATTGAAAGTGCAATATTATCATCAAGAATAATCAAGTTAATTGGAAAAACAAACCCATCTGGTTTCGCTTATGAGCTTTTTTTAGATGAAAAAGGAGAAAAAATATCTAAATCAAAAGGAAATGGAATTACGATTGATCAGTGGCTGGAGTACGCATCACCTGAGAGTCTTTCATTGTATATGTATCAAAATCCAAAAAGAGCAAAAAAACTATATAAAGAAATAGTTCCTAAAACAGTTGACGAATACTTGGACCTTATAGAAAAAGCTAAAAATCAGAATGAGTTACAACTATTAATGAATCCAGTTTGGCATGTACATAGTGGATCAATTCCTAAAGAAGATACTATTATGAGCTTTTCAATGCTTTTAAATTTAGTAGAAACGAGCAATGCAGATTCTAAGGAATTGCTTTGGAAATTTGTAAAAAAATATAAAAAAAATCTCTTAGAAAAAGAACATCCAATTTTTGATAATCTAATTGGTTATGCAATTAAGTATTTTAATGATGTAATAAAATTACAAAAAAAATATAAAAAACCGGATGCAAGTGAAAAATTAGCACTAGAGGCATTGGTTAAGTCTCTTGATAGCTGCAATGATAAAATGTTGCCTGAGGATATTCAGACATTAATTTATTCAACAGGAAAAGAAAATGGTTATTCAGAAAACTTGCGTGATTGGTTTAAATTAATTTATGAGGTTGTTTTTGGAGATGAAAATGGACCAAGAATGGGTTTTTTTATAAGTTTTTTTGGAGTAAACGAAACTAAAGAATTAATTAAAGAAAAAATAAAATAATGTTCTCAAAATTCAGATCACTGATATTCAAAATTGATCCTGAAACAGCTCATAATTTAGCAATTAAGTCTTTAAAACTAAACATATTACCAAATATAACTGATCAAAATAAAGGAGATCCAATATTTGAGACTAATTTATTTGGTAAGAATATAGACAATCCAATAGGAATGGCTGCTGGGTTTGATAAAAATGCTGAAGTTTATAATTCATTGTTTAAACTTGGATTTGGTTTTGTTGAAGTAGGAACAGTTACACCACTTGAGCAATATGGAAATCCAAAGCCAAGAGTTTTTAGGTTGGTTGAGGATCAGGCTCTTATAAATAGGCTAGGTTTTAATAATTTAGGAGCAGAAAATGTTAGCCATAGAATTAGATCTAATCCACATAAAGGTTTATTAGGAATTAACATAGGCCCCAATAAAGATAGTGAAGATAGATTGAATGATTATTTGATTGGAGTTAGAAACTTTTATGACATCGCTGATTATATTACAGTTAATATTTCTTCGCCTAACACAGAAAATCTAAGAGCTTTTCATGATGAGACTAAATTTGATGAATTGCTGAATGCAATAGAAAAAGAAAAAGTTAAACTTAAATCAAAAATACCAATTGTAGTAAAAATTTCTCCAGATATTTCAGAGGAACAAATTGAACTAATAAGTAAAATTTTAATTAAACATAAAGTTAGTGCAATAATTGTTTCAAACACAACAGCTAAAAATAGAGAAAAATTGAATAATATTTTAAAGCATCAAAAGGGTGGGCTATCAGGCAAGCCACTAGAGGAAGAGGCCAATAAACTAATAAGTAAGTTTTATAAACTGCTTAAGGGCAAGATTGAAATTATAGGTGTAGGAGGTGTGGACTCAGGAGAAAGTGCTTATAAAAAGTTTCAGGCAGGAGCTAGCTATGTTCAGTTATATACAGGAATGGTTTTTCAAGGACCAAACATTGTAGGAAAGATAAAAAAAGAGCTTAAAGAAATATTAATTACTGAAGGTATTAAGAATTTTAAAGAAATAATAGGAAAGAAGCTGACTAATTGATCCTAATAAACTTGACGAGATCATGAACACATCTTATATAGTCACTAAATATTATGTCTAAAAAATGTGAATTAACTGGTAAAATTCCTATGAAAGGTCACAATGTTAGTCACGCTAACAATAAGACTAAAAGAAGATTTTTACCTAATTTAAAAAAAGCTAAATTTACAAGTGAGCTTCTAAAAAGAAGCTTAACTTTAACTGTTAGTAATGCTGGTGTTAGATGTGTTGATAAAAAAGGCACTTTTGATCAATTCTTAAAGACTGTAAAAAATAAAAATATTTCACCTAGACTAAAAAAATTAAAAAAAAGCATACTAATCAAATCACCTTTTATTAAAAAGGCACCAAAAGCATCTCCTAGTAAATCAGCTTAATGAAAAAGTTTTTTATACTACTCTCATTTATAATGGGAGTTGTTGTCTTAACTTCAAATTATTTAGTACAATTTCCAATCAACTATTATGGTTTAGAAAAAATATTAACTTATGGGGCTTTTAGCTATCCAGTTGCTTTTTTAATTACCGATCTAGCAAATAGATCTTATGGCAAGGTTGTAGCTAGAAAAATTGTTTATGTTGGTTTTATTATAGGGATTGTATTTACTCTTTTCTTTTCAACAAATTTTGCAGACTTAATTTCAGTTAGAATTGCTATAGGTTCAGGCACGGCATTTATGGTTGCGCAGTTATTGGATGTTCAAATTTTTGACTATTTAAGAAAAAAGAAATGGTTTATTGCTCCATTAACTTCATCGTTAATTGGATCTACTGTTGATACATTTTTATTCTTCTCTATTGCATTTTATGCAACTGGAATACCATGGGTTACTTTATCTCTAGGTGACTTAGCAGTTAAAATATTTGTTGCTTTAGCAATGTTAATTCCATTTAGATTATTATTAGGAACTTTTAAAGCTTCAAAAGCTTAGTATAAAAATTTGTACGATAAAATTTTATAAGCAAGTTTTGCTACAAGAAAATTGTAAGAATTAAAACCTTTTATAGGTGAAAGTTCATTTATATCTGCACCAACAATATTAGAGTTTTTAGCAGCTATCCGTATAATATTTAAAGTTTCATCCCATAATAGTCCACCTGGTTCAGGCGTTCCTGTTGCAGGCATTATACTTGAGTCTAAACCATCAACATCAAATGTTAAATAAACTGTTTTATTTTTTATCATTTTTTTAAATTTTTTTAGGTCCCATTTATTTTTATCTTTTGCCCAAAAGATATTAATCCTAGATGAGTTTTTTTTTAAGAATGGTATTTCACTTTGAGATATATTTCTGATTCCAAATGAGATTATTGAAACATTTTTATGATCAAGACATCTCCTAATAGCTGAGGCATGAGAAAATTTTTCACCATTATAGCTATCTCTTAAATCTGCGTGTGCATCAAAATGTAGTAAACAAATTTTTTTGTGTTTTTTTACAAATGGAGCAATACATCCAGGTGTTATTGAGTGTTCCCCACCAAAAGTGATTGGAAATAATTTTTTATCTAATATTTCTTGATTTATATCAGACATCTTTTTAAGAGCTTTTTTAATGTCTTTATCAATTTTAAATGGTTTTAAAGTTTTTATTCCAATTTTTTTGTAGGGCTCACAACGTAATTCTTCATCATATAATTCAACTTGATGTGATGCTTTTATGATTTCTTTAGGGCCATTACGAGTGCCACCACCATAACTTACAGTTTTTTCTAAACCAAATGGAACAACTACAACTTTTTCTTTAAAATTAACATCATTGTCAATTCCTAGAAAACCATTTTTATTAGAAAGATATTTCAATTTTATTTAAATATTTTTGAGAAGTTTTTTCTCGTTCTATTTTTCCAGTCACCTTTATGATAAGCATCACTTGCAATCAAAGGAAGGACACTAGTTGCTTCTGCAAAAACCATTTGTTCTTTTGCAATATCTACTTTACCCCAAGAGCTTGCCTCTTTTAATGTAGAGCTGCTGCAAGCACCATCCCTAGAATCTGCCACTGTAATTTGCACTGCGTACTTATGCATCTCAACCTCTTTTCCTAAAAGTTCAGCGCAGATAACAGTATCTTGAACAAAGTTTTTTGGTACTCCTCCACCAATCATAAATAAGCCAGATCCTTTTGATTGAATCTTTATTTCAGTTAATTCACGAAGCTCTCTAATAGAGTCTATCGTAATATGGTTTTTAGGATTATTTTCTTGGTGCGTGACCAACCCAAAACCAGCACTTGAGTCTGTAAATGCAGGGCAAAAAATGGGAACATTATTGTCATATGCTGTTTCAATTAAAGAATCTTTTTTTTTAGAATTTTTCTTTAAATATTTTCCCATTTCATAAATAAATTCTCTTGATGTATAACTTCTTGGATCAAGTGTATCTGCTATTTCACATATTTTTTGATCACATTCCTGCAATTCTTCTTCATCAATATATGTATCGTAAATCCTATCTATATAATTTTTTCTTAATTCAGTGTCATCTTGAAACTGTGAACCTTGATAATGTTTAAAGCCTAAAGCTTCAAAAAAATCCATATCAACTATTGAAGCTCCTGTAGCAATAATTGCATCAACCATATTATATTTAACTAAATCTTTATAAATATTCATACATCCTGCAGCAGAAGTTGACCCAGCAAGTGTTAAAAAAATTGTGCAATCCTTATCTTGAATCATTTCATTAAAAATATTAGCTGCATTTGCTGTTTCTCTTGAAACAAAAGACATTTTTTCCATTGAGGAAATTATTTTTCTTGCATCAAACGAAGTAATATCGATGTGTTCAACTGGATTTTGTAAGAAGTCTTTTTTACTATTATGAGTTAAGTTTTTATTTTCTGACATTAAGCAACTAGTATAGCTTTATTGTTGTCTTTACCATACATTGTCATTATTGGCTCATCTTCTACTTCATAAATTTCATTAGAATAAAAACCATTAAATTGAGTTCTAAATGTTAGACCGTAGGCTCCAAGTTGACCTAGCTCAATATAATCATTTTCTTTAATATTATTTGGAAGTAGAAACGGTCCTTTCATATAATCCATGCTATCGCAAGTAGGACCATAAAAATCAAAAGCAGTTAATTTTTTTGATATTATCTTACTAGATTTGATTATACGAGATGGATAAACCATATTTGGTGTACCAGCATCAAAAAGAGTTCCATACGTTCCATCATTTATGTAAAGCTTTTGTTTTTTTCTAAGATTTACTCGTACGATTGTTGACCCACTTTCTGCAACTATTGCCCTTCCAGGTTCACACAATAACTCTGGAAGCTTTTCTAATTTTAAATTAGCCAAACCTTTTTTTATTTCTTCAAAATAGTTTTCTAAAGATTGTGGTACTAAATCAGGATAGATAGCAGGAAATCCACCACCAATGTTAATGTAATCAGGAATAATTTTTGTTTTTTTTATTATATTTCCAACTTCTTCAATTCCTTTTGAATAAGAAATAGGGTGCATGCATTGAGATCCTACATGAAAGCTTAGTCCTACTTTTTTTGCATATTGTTTTGTTAATCTTAGCAAACCAATTGCCTCAGATGTTAAGGCTCCAAATTTTTTAGATAGATCTATCTCAGCATGTTCATTTGAAACAGCAACTCTTACAAATAGCTCAAGATCTTTTGCTTGATTAGTTGCTTCAATAATTTTTATTAATTCATCTTTAGTATCCAAAGAAAAAGTTTTAATATTATAGTTGAAGTAAGCATCTTTAATACTTTCTCTACTTTTAACAGTATGCATATATGAGCATTTTGCATTAGGAGCGATTGCTCTTATGTCTTTAATTTCTTGAATAGAAGCTACATCAAAGTTTTCAATCCCACTCTCCACTATTGTTTTTAAAACCTCAGGATGCGAGTTAGTTTTTACGGCATACAGCACTTTGCCAGGAAATTTATTTCTAAAATAGTTAGAAGCTGATTGTATTGATTTTTTTCTAATACAATAAATAGGTTTTTCAGGCTTTAGTTGACTTACAAGCTCATCAACATTTTTAAATTTTTGCATTTATATGTCTCCAAAAAAAATTTAATAAAAAAAAATTTTTAAAAAAACTTAAAAACTTTCATATAAATCATGCAATTAAGGTAATAGTTAATTAATGTAAAGCAAATAATAGATCTTGAAATCATCAGATAAGACACCATATAAACAATATGGTTGATCTAGCTAATTTAAAAAAACTGAGTGATTTTGATAATAAATCCTTATTAATCGTTGATGATGACAATCCTTTTAGAGATAGACTTGCAAGAGCAATGGAGAAAAAGGGGTTTGAAGTTTTTCAAGCTGAGGGTGTACAAAAAGGAATACTAGCTGTTAAAGAAAAAAAACCAGCTTTTGCAGTTGTTGACCTAAGACTAGCTGATGGAAATGGGCTTGAAGTAGTAAAGCAAATTCAAATTTCTAATCCAAGTAGCAGAATTATAATGTTAACAGGATATGGAAATATTCCAACAGCTGTAGCTGCGATTAAAGAAGGTGCAATTGATTACCTTGCAAAGCCAGCAGACGCAGATGATGTTGAAAAAGCATTATTAGCTGATCCAGAGAAAAAAGCTGAACCACCAGAAAACCCTATGTCAGCTGATAGAGTTAAGTGGGAACATATTCATAGAGTTTTTGAATTATGTAATAGAAATGTATCTGAAACTGCTAGAAGACTTAAAATGCACAGAAGAACATTACAAAGAATTTTATCTAAAAGATCGCCTAGATAAATTTTCTAAATTTAATAATTTTTTTAGCCAATATAGTTAATAAGCAAATCTTGAATAATTCAGCTAATAAAAATGGTGTAACTCCTAATTGAAGAATTGGTTTATCCCATCCAATTAAAGTTCCCAACCAAATAGCACCAAATACATAGATTATAGAAACAGAAAATATTAATTTTCCAAAAATTATAAAAATATTTTTATTAAGATTTAAATAACCTGCAAAAAAAGAAGCAAATAAAAATCCAATTAAGTATCCCATTGTTGGACCAGTAAAATAAACTATTCCAACACCTTTTTCTGGTGAGTTTGAAAATACAGGCATTCCCAGAATACCCTCTAGAAGATAAACTGCTACAGATGCTAGACCAATTTTATATCCAAAAGCAATTCCCAAAAAAAGAACTACAAAAGTTTGCATTGTCATAGGCACAGGATAAAATGGTATCTTTAATTTAGCTGAAATAGTCAAAGCCATCGTTCCTATAAAAATTAGAATAAATGTTTTTAATACTTTTTGAATTGAATTAGTTTTTAATAGATCCATATCAACAAATTACTATTTATTAATGTGATAATCTAGTTTTTTATTAGTCTTAAAAAAACATCCTCTAAATCACCATCATCAGTTGAAATATCTATAATTTTTACCTTATTTTTCTTAATTAAATTAATTAATTCTTCCATATTAATTTTACTTTTTTCATAAGAAACACAAATCTCATTATCTAAGTGTGATACTATTTTTAAAGACTCTAGATCATCATCGTTAATATTAATCTTTATGTCAGTTTTAAAGGTTACTTTTTTGGTTTGAATTCTATCTAGTAAATTCTTAGTGCTGTCTAGGGCAACAATATTTCCTTTATTTAATATAGCTATTCTTCCACACATTTCCTCAGCTTCCTCAAGATAATGAGTTGTTAGAATGATAGTAACACCAAGTTCATTAAGTAATCTTACATTTTTCCATAAATTTTGTCTTAACTCCACATCAACACCAGCCGTAGGTTCGTCCAAAATAACTATTGGTGGCTGATGAACTAAAGCTTTAGCCATTAGCAATCTTCTTTTCATTCCACCAGATAAACTTCTAGCATAGCTGTTAGCTTGTTTTTCTAGGGATACCAACTTTAGAATCGTATCCGTAATTCTATCTTTTTCTTTAATTCCATAGAGACCAGCCTGTAATTCTAATAATTTTCTTGGACTAAAAAATGGATCAAGGTTTACTTCTTGAGGAACTATTCCAACTGAAGCTCTAACTTGTCTTGGGTTCTTATCTAGGTCAAAACCCCAGACATTTACTTCTCCCGCCGTTTTTACCACTGTTCCAGCTAAAATATTTATAAATGTTGTTTTCCCAGCACCATTAGGACCAAGAAGGCCAAAAATTTCTCCTTCTTTCACGTCCAAGTTTAAATCATTTAATGCAAGGTTGTCCGCAGCCTGTTTACTTGAATAAATTTTTTTTAAGTTTTTAACAGAAAGTATATTTTTTTGCGCCATGCGTGTTAATACATTTATAGTATTTAAAATTATTAAGATAATATTATTTAATGGATAAAATTAAAAAAACAGACCATTTTTATTTAATAGATGGTTCGGGTTATATTTTTAGAGCTTATTATGCATTACCACCCCTAACCAGAAAAAGTGACGGTCTACCTGTTGGTGCAGTTAGTGGATTTTGCAGTATGTTATTTAAACTATTAGAGGATTCAAAATCGAATGAAAATCTTCAAAAACCTACACACTTTGCAGTAATATTTGATGCAGCTAGAAAAACTTTTAGAAATGAAATTTATTCAGACTACAAAGCAAATAGATCAGAAGCCCCAGATGATTTGGCACCACAATTTGAATACATAAGAAAATCTGTAGTTGCTTTTAATTTACCATCTGTCGACCTTCCAAACTATGAAGCAGATGATCTAATAGCTACTTATGTAGAACAAATTTTAGCAAAGGGTGCGAAGGTAACAATAGTCTCCTCAGATAAAGACTTAATGCAATTGTATAGAAAAGACGTTCGTATATTCGATCCAATGAAAAATAAATTTATAACATCTGAAGATATAGTAACCAAATTTGGAGTGGGTCCAGAAAAAGTTATAGATGTTCAGTCCTTAGCCGGAGACAGTAGCGATAATGTTCCTGGAGTTCCAGGCATAGGTGTTAAAACTGCAGCAGAACTGATTAATAAGTATGGAACTTTAGAAAAGTTATTAGATAACGCTCAAGAAATAAAACAAAATAAACGAAGAGAAACACTTATAGAAAACAAAGACAAAGCGATAATTAGTAAAAAATTAGTGACACTCATGAAGGATGCTCCAGTTGAAAGAAAGATAGAAGAATTTCATCTAAAGGAGATTGATAAAGATAAACTATATAAATTTTTAAGAGAAATGGAGTTTAATAGACTTCTTAGCTCTGTCATTTCTGCATATGGAGAACCTGAGCTAGGAGAAATCACAAGAGAGACAAAACCTGAAAAAAAACAGCAAAACATAAATAAAAAAAATTATCATCTCATCACAAATGAAAAAGAAATAGATGAGTGGATTAACGAAGCAGAAGAAGCTGGAGAACTAGCAATTGATACTGAAACTAGTTCACTAGATGCACATCAAGCTGATTTAGTGGGAATTTCATTAAGCACTAAAATTGGTAAGGCTTGTTACATTCCAATTGGTCATAAGTTTAAAGGATGTTTAAAAAAAGAAGCTGTAATTAAAAAATTAAAACCACTTTTGGAAGATAAGAGTGTAAAAAAAATTGGTCAAAATATTAAGTTTGATTTTATTGTCTTGTTTAAACAAGGAATAAATATGAATTCAATGGAAGACACAATGTTGATGTCTTATGTATTGGATGCTGGAAAAAATAGACATAACATGGATACCTTGTCTGAAATTCATCTACAGCATAAAACAATTTCATTTAAAGAAATTGTTGGCACAGGTAAGAAAGAAATAAATTTTAGTGATGTAGAGCTAGATAAGGCAATGGAGTATGCGGCTGAAGATGCAGATATTACCTATAGGTTATATAAAATATTTAGTAAAAATTTAAAATTAGAAAAATTAATTAACATTTATGAAATCTTTGAAAAACCTTTAATTAAAATATTGGCATTTATGGAAATTGAAGGAATAAAAGTTGATAATAAATTTTTAATGGTTTTGTCTGAAAAATTTGAGAAAAAGATTAATAAACTAGAAAAAGAAGTTTTTAAACTTTCAAAAAAAGAATTTAATATTGCCTCACCAAAACAATTAGGTGAAATTATTTATAATGATTTAAAGATTGCTGTACTTAAAAAAACTAGAAAAGGAAGTTTTGCTACAAATGCAAGTGTGTTAGAAGACTTAGCATTTAAAGGACATGAATTTCCAAAATTAATTCTAGACTGGCGACAAGTATCTAAACTTAAAAATACTTATTCAGATGCTTTACCTGAACATATTAATCCAAACACTAAACGAGTTCATACATCATTTTTATTGGCAGCAACAACAACAGGAAGATTGGCTTCCAGTGATCCAAATCTACAAAATATTCCAATTAAATCAGAGGATGGTAAAGATATAAGAAAAGCTTTTATAGCAGAAAAGGGCTTCACATTAATATCTGCAGATTATAATCAGATTGAAATGAGAATTTTAGCAGATTTGGCAGAAGTCAAAGAGCTGAAAAAAGCGTTTAGTAATAATGAAGACATTCATTCTCTTACAGCAAGCCAAGTATTTAATGTTGATATTAAAAAAGTAGACCAAGACATGAGAAGGAAGGCCAAGGCCATTAATTTTGGAATAATTTATGGTATTTCACAATATGGACTTGCAAAACAAATCAACGTTTCAAATCATGAAGCAGATGAATTTTTAAATGCTTATTTCTTAAAATTTCCTGAAATAAAAGTTTATATGGATAATACAATTAAGTTTTGTAGAAAAAGTGGCTATGTGAATAATATTTTTGGTCGAAGATCTCATTTTAATGGAATTAATGATAAAAATTTCAATGTAAGAAATTTTCAAGAAAGAGCAGCTATTAATGCACCCATTCAAGGGTCAGCATCTGAAATCATGCGACTTGCTATGATTAGACTTAATAAAAAATTTGAAAGCATTAAAAACAACAAATCAAAAATATTATTACAAATTCATGATGAACTAATTTTTGAGGTTCCGGTAAAAGAAGTTAAAAATATAACTGAAATAATCAAGGATGAAATGACGAGTGTTACAGAAAGTGATTTACACACTTTTTCAACACCATTAACGGTAGACGTGAATACAGGCGACAATTGGGGAATACTTCATTAATTTATCTCCATTGCCTAAATTAGAACAATTTAGTATTTTTAAAGTAGATTATGCAAACACAAACAATAGCTCTTATTGATGACGATAGAAATATACTCACAAGTATAAGTATAGCGCTTGAAAAAGAGGGCTTTAAAGTTCAAACATACATTGATGGAGAAAGTGCTTTAATTGGGTTAACTAGAAATCCACCAGATCTTGCCGTTATAGATATAAAGATGCCAAAAATGGATGGTGAAGAACTTTTAAAAAAGTTAAGAAAAAAAACTTCCTTACCTGTAATTTTTTTAACTTCAAAAGATGATGAGATAGACGAACTGCTAGGCTTAAAGTTGGGTGCAGATGATTTTATAAAAAAGTCAGGAGGTTTTTCCATTAAAGTTTTAATAGAAAGAATAAGGGTTCAACTTAGAAAAAAAGATATTAACAATAATCTCGAAGACACAAAGAATATTATTTCACATGGGAAGTTAAAACTTGACCCCTCACAACTTGAATGTGAATGGGATAGCAAACAATTACCAGATAAGCTTACTACTACAGAATTTTTAATAGTTAAAGAGTTAGCAAAGAGACCAGGAATAATAAAAGAAAGAGCCCAGCTTATGGACATTGCTTATCGAGAAGATACGGATATTGAAGATAGAACTATTGATAGTCATGTTAAAAGAATTAGAAAAAAATTTAAAAAAGTTGACCCTGATTTTACAGCTATAGAAACAAGATATGGCAGTGGATACAGATGGAACGTTAGTTAATGTTCAGCAATTTTCTAAAAAGTTTATCTATATTAAAAAAATTTTTATTTATTAATTTAGTTATTTTTTTAATTATAGGGTTTTTAACGGCCCTTTACATTAGCAATGCAAAACCTAATTTAATAAAAAATAAAACATCCAAGCATATTCAGATAATTAACAATACAATTGAGCATATTTTAAGGTTAAATATAAAATTTGAAGAAGAAGATATTAGAAGATTTTTATTTTCAACAAGGTTTTTATTTCAAAACCTAGACAGAGTTATCTTATTTGATAATCAATTTAATTTAGTAGGTGATACTGATACGCTAGATTTAGACCCAAGATCTTTTTCAAGCAGGCTAGATATAGTTGAGTTAGAAATTTTAGATAAAGAAAAAAGAAAAGAAATAGTAGAAACAAAAAATATAAATAAAGAAAAAACAGTTTCACTTAAAGATGTTCTTACTAATTATTCGTGGTCAAAAAATTACGGAAAGCCCTTCACCTTTACACAGGAAGGCTATGATCAGTTTTTATTAACAACTGTTAAAAATATAACATTGAATGGAGTTAATATTGGATACCTAGTAATCACTGAAAATGCCAACGATGTTAAATCTGCTATTGATGAAAGAAAAGCATTTATTCTAAGAACAGCAATATTTATAATTATTGTAATATTTATATTCTCTTTTGTTTTAAATAGATATTTTCTTAAGCCTATAAAAAACTTAGTAGCGTATACAAAAATTATAAAAGAGAAGAGTAAAAAAAAAACAAATATTAATGAACTTAAAAGTAGAAATGATGAGTTAGGAACTTTGTCAAATTCGTTAGATGATATGACAAGTGAACTTCAAAAAAGAATTTCACATGCAGAAAATTTCTCAACTGACCTTGTTCATGAGATAAGAAACCCACTAACGTCATTAAAAAGTGCTTCAGAAATATTGAATGAGACTGATGATCAGGCTCAAAGAAGTAAATTAATTAATATTCTCAATCATGATGTTCAAAGAATTGAAAGGTTGATCACTGATTATTCTCAAATGCTAAAAGATGAGGTTGCATTAAGTAAAGAAAAAATGAAAAAAATTAATCTTAAGTTAATTGCAAGATCTGTAGTAGATGATTTTAATAATATTTATGAAGCAAAAAGAGGAATTCAAATAATGTTAAATGATCAAGATGATCAAGAAGAATATTTTATCAATGGAATAGAAAATAGAATTGAGCAAATTATTGCAAATTTATTAGATAATTCAATTTCATTTAGTGAGGATAACAAAAAAATCTTAGTTGAAATTTACAAAGGAGATAAAGATAAAATTATTTTAAAAGTTATTGATGATGGTAAAGGATTTATAGAAATTGATACAAAAAAAATATTTGATAGATTCTATACTAATAGACCAGATACTTTTGGTGAACACTCTGGTTTGGGTTTAAATATAGTAAAAAATCTTGTTGATCTTCATAGTGCTACTATCAATGCTTCAAATAATATTACGCAAAAAGGTGCAAATGTTGAGATTGTCTTCCCTAAAGTCTAATCATAAGTTGATTAATCAAATTTTTATTGTATAAAACCGAGCAATGGATGATTTTAAAGTTAAAGACATATCACTAGCAGATTTTGGTAGAAAAGAGATTTCAATAGCTGAAAGCGAAATGCCAGGTCTAATGGCATTAAGAGAAGAATATTCAGGAAAATTACCCTTAAAAGGAGCAAGAATATTAGGATGCCTTCATATGACAATCCAAACAGCAGTTTTAATCGAAACTCTAGTAGAACTTGGGGCAGAAGTTAGATGGTCTTCTTGTAATATTTTTTCAACACAAGATCATGCAGCAGCTGCAATAGCTAAAGCAGGAATACCAGTTTTTGCTTGGAAAGGTGAAACTGAAGAGGAAGCTGTATGGTGCATAAGACAAACAATTGAAGGTAAAAAAGACTGGAAAGCAAATATGCTATTAGATGATGGTGGTGATTTAACTGCAATGATGCATAGCGATTACAAAGATTTGTTAAAGGAAATAAAAGGTGTTTCAGAAGAAACAACAACTGGAATTAAAGCATTAAACAAAATGGAAAAAGATGGGTCATTAATGATTCCAGCAATTAATGTTAACGACTCAGTTACAAAATCAAAATTTGATAACCTGTATGGTTGTAGAGAAAGTTTAGTAGATGGAATTAGAAGAGCCACAGATGTTATGATGTCTGGTAAAGTTGCAATTGTTGCAGGCTTTGGCGATGTTGGAAAGGGTAGTGCTGCATCTTTAAGACAAAGTGGTGCAAGAGTTATGGTTACAGAAGCGGATCCAATTTGTGCACTCCAAGCAGCAATGGAAGGCTATGAAGTAGTTTTAATGGATGAAGCAATAAGTAAAGCAGATATTGTTGTTACAGCCACAGGTAATATAGACATTGTTACTGCAGATCATATGAGAAATATGAAAGATAGAGCAATACTTTGTAATATTGGTCACTTTGATAATGAGATTCAAGTAGAAGCCTTAAAAAATTATAAATGGACAGAAGTAAAACCAGAAGTTGATGAAATAGAATTAGTTGATGGAAAGAGAATTATTCTTTTAGCCAAAGGTAGATTGGTAAATTTAGGTTGCGCAACTGGACATCCAAGTTTTGTAATGAGTGCATCATTTACAAACCAAGTAATGGCACAAATTGAACTTTGGGATAATCATAAAAATTATGAAAATAAAGTTTATGTGCTACCAAAATCATTAGATGAAAAAGTAGCCATGCTTCATTTAAAAAAAGTGGGAGCAAAACTTACAAAACTATCAAAAGACCAAGCTGACTATATAAGTGTTGAAACAGAAGGTCCATTCAAGCCAGATGCATATCGCTACTAATAGCGAAAAAATAGATATTTCCTTAGAAGATAAAACATCTGAGCTAGCTAAAAAATTTTCAAGAACACTGCATAAAGGAGATGTTGCTTATTTTCATGGAGAAATAGGAGTAGGAAAAACAACATTTATAAGACACCTCATTAATAATTTACAACAATTAAATAAAATAAATTTAACTGAAGTTACTAGTCCAACATTTAATTTGGTAAATGAATATGATGTTGGAAATTTTATAATACAGCATTATGATTTGTACAGGTTAACTGATTATAGTGAGATAAAAAATATTGGTTTATTTGAAAATAGAGAAGAAATTGTGACATTAATTGAATGGCCTGAGAAAATAAAAGAAACTATTGATAACAAAATTGATTTATTTTTTGAATATAATGATGATTTAAACAAAAGGTATTTAACAATTAAAGGAGTTAAAAATAAAAAATAAATGCTGCAAACTACTAATAAATTAAAGAAAATTAAAGGTGATGCATCATTTAGATCTTTTTATAGAAAGTCATCATTAAACAAAAAATCAATTATAGTTTATGCTTCTAAGGAAAAAGAGAAAAATTTGCTAATATATGATGCAATAAATAGTCTCCTAATTAAAAATAAAGTTTTAGCACCTAAGCTTTATAGTGAAAATTATAAAAAAAATTATATAGAAATTGAAGATTTTGGAGACGATTCAGTTTTTAGTCTATTAAAAAAAAATAAAAACCAACGAGAAACTCTCTACAAAAAATCTGTTGATTTGCTTGGTGTAATTCAAAAAATTAAACAAAATCGATCTAAAAACTTTAAAGGTAAAACTTATAAAATTCCTATTTATGATAATGTTAAATTATTCAATGAGGCAAATTTATTTTGTGAATGGTATGCAAAAAAATTTGTAAAAAAAAATAAATTAACCAAATTTAAAATTGATATAAAAAAACAAATTAAGTTTTTACTAATGCACCTTCAATCAAAAGAAAAAGTTTTGGTTCATAGGGACTTTCATGTGTCAAATTTAATGAAGTTTAAAAATAAAATAGGAGTAATCGATTCGCAGGATGCTTTAATTGGAAACAGCGCTTATGATTTAGCTTCCTTAATTGATGATGTTAGATTTAAGACAGATAAAATATTTAAAGATAAAATTTATCGTTATTATCTGAAATTAAATAAAAAAAGAGTTAATGAGGCTACTTTATTAAGTGATTTTGAAATATTATCCATTCTAAGAAACATGAAAATCATTGGAATATTTACAAGGTTGGCCATGAGAGATAAGAAAAAGCAATATTTGAAATTAATTCCTTATGCTTGGAAATTAATTGAATTAAGAATTTCTAATAATAAGAAATTTTCTCAGCTCAAAAGCTTGCTAGACCTTAATTTTTCAAAAAAAATACGAAATCAGAAATGAAAATTAAAACTGCATTAATTTTATGTGCTGGATATGGTAAGCGCTTAAACCCAATAACACTGACAACCCCGAAACCCCTACTAAAGATAAACGAAATAACTTTATTAGAAAATTGTATTAATTTAATACATTCTTTGGGAATTAATAAAATTTTAATTAATACATTTTATCTTAGTGAAAAAATTGAACAATTTCTTAAAGATAAGAAATTTAATTTAGAAATTAAGATAATTAATGATGGTTCAGATATTTTAAATACGGGTGGTGGAATTTTGAATATGATAAATTCATCTAATGAAACAGATTTTATTACATTTAATCCAGACACTGTATGGAATGAAAATTATAAGAAATATATTGAGGATATGGAGAAGTTTTATTTTTTAAATAAAGTTAAAAATATACTTTTATTAGCCAATGAAAAATTGAGTTTTGACAAAAATTTGAGGGGTGATTTCAATCTTAAAAAAAACATAATAAAAAAAGATGAACTTAATCGTTTAATTTATACAGGGTGCCAGATCTTGAATAAGAGTTTATTTGATTCATATGAGGTGGGTAGTTTTTCAATTTTAAATATTTGGAATAAGTTAATTAATAAAGACGAGTTATATGGTTTTGAGAGTTTAGAAGACTTTAAACATTTAACAGATCTTAATATCTATAAACAATTATTAAAAAACCAATAAGTCCTTAGCTCTATCTTGATCTAGGTAAGAACATTTTTTAATATTTTGCTTTGAATCTAAACTTATTAAAAGTGGATTACCTGTTGGTATTTCAAGTAATGTTATTTTTTGATTATCTAATTTAAATAAAAATTTGCATAGCGCTCTTATAGAATTCCCATGAGCTGAAATTAAAATATTTTCATCATTTTTTAGTTTCTCTTGAATTTCATCAATATAAAATTTCATTACTCTTTCATAGGTATCTTTAAGAGATTCGGTGTCAGGAATATTTTCTTTTGGAATATTTTTATAAATTTCTATATTTAATGGGTGATATGGGTTATTTTTGCTTAATGGATCTGGCTTAATATCCCAAGATCTTCTAAAAGCATGGATTTTATCTTCTCCAAGCTTTTCTTTCATTTCATCTTTATTTAGTCCCGTTAAAGCTCCGTAATGTCTTTCATTTAATTGCCAGGCTCTAATTGGTTCTCTTTTATCTCTTAATGTGTCCTGAATAAATTTTAGTGTGTTGATAGCCCTTAACTGAAATGATGAATAAAAATAACTAACATCAATTTTAGTTTCCTTAATATATTCACCAGCTTTACAAGCTTCTAATTTACCTTGTCCAGTGAGGTCAACATCAACCCAACCAGTAAATCTTTTTTCTAGATTCCATTCACTTTGACCATGTCTTACTAAAATTAAATGAGCCATTTGATATATTCTGATAACTGATAAAAGAAATAAAATAAATAAGATTATTATGAAAAAAATAAAAAACTTTTTTAAAATAGGGTTTTATTCTGCTAATATTATATTGGTAATTTTATATTTGTTTCCAGGTAGTATACTTGGCTGCTTTTTATATAATGATTGCTATATACAGCCTCAAATTACAAGAGATTTTATAATTTCGTCAAATCATGTTTACGCATTTGCTCTACTTACAAGCTTAGGAGTATTTTCTTTTCATAATACTAAAAAAATTAATTTTTTAATTATTTATATGTTTCTATTGTCAATAATTTTGGAGTTATTTCATATTATTATTCCAAATCGTGGATTTGAGATTAGTGATTTATTTGGAAATATTGTGGGTGTAATATTGGTAATACTTATCTATAAGATTGTAATTAGGTATGTCAAAACTTAGAAATTATTTTTTAATATTATTAATTATTTTTATTACTGGCTGCTCCTCAATACCTCAAAACACTTCAAATAGTTGTTCAATTTTTAATGAAAGATACCTTTGGTACAAACATGCAAAAAAAACTGAGCAAAAATGGGGAACACCAATTTATATTCAATTAGCAATAATCAAGATGGAGTCAGACTTTGATTGGTTAGCTAAACCTCCAAGGCAAAAATTATTTAAGATTATACCATTTAAGAGACCATCTAGTTCATTTGGATATTCACAAGCAGTAAAAGGAACTTGGGAGCAATATAAAAATGAAACTGGAAATAAATTAGCAACAAGAACAAGGTTTAAAGATAGCGTTGATTTTATTGGTTGGTATACTGATAAAACTGAGTCTCTTTTAAAAATTTCTAAGAAAGATGCTTTTAGGCAATATCTTGCATATCATGAAGGGTGGGGTGGTTATAAGAATTATAAGAATAATCAGAAAGTTATAGTCTTAGCTAAAAAAGTAGAAAAACAATCTAATAAATACAAAGCACAATTAGAAGATTGTCAGAAAAGATTAAATAAAAATAAATATATTATATTTTAACGAAGTTGTTT
>JACKQG010003029.1_pt1 | contig 21096 bp, 21 predicted proteins | sample 8237621 | NCBI WGS metagenome assembly JACKQG01 (sample SAMN15677084, study PRJNA649215) | marine metagenome | biome: marine; feature: Black Sea; material: saline water; isolation source: suspended particulate matter (SPM) from the Black Sea western gyre | collected 2013-06-09/2013-06-10 | depth... | reverse complement strand
ACGCATTGCATGCCGCCGTGTCTATGGCTGACACCACGATCACACCATGCCCCTGATGTTCCGCAAGGAGAAGATGTGCTTTTCCAAACAGGCGGGTTTCTGGTATAATCCACAGGAAACAGGTAGACAAGTACACACAAGTACACAAGGAAACAAGGAGACAAGGGAGTTCGACATTCAGCGTCGAATCCCGGACTGGAAACCTGGAACCTTCAGACCTGCAACAGCGAGGCACCTATGAACGAGCGTCCGATTTCGCCTTTACGCCGTCCCGAAGAGATCCCCCTGGACGCAGCACTGCGTCCCCGCACCCTGGCCGAGTTGGAGGGCCAGGAACGGATCAAGGCCAACCTGCGCATCCTGATCGAAGCTGCCAGGGGGCGGGGTGAAGCGCTGGACCATATCCTGTTCTACGGCCCCCCCGGCCTGGGCAAGACGACGCTGGCCCACATCTGCGCCCACGAGATGAACGTGGGCATCAAGATCACCTCCGGGCCGGCCATCGAGCGGGCCGGCGACCTGGCGGCCATTCTCACCAACCTGCGTCGCGGCGATATCCTCTTCATTGATGAGGTGCACCGGCTGGGGCGAGCGGTAGAAGAAATCCTCTACCCGGCCATGGAAGACTACGCCCTGGACATCGTCATCGGCAAAGGCCCCAGCGCCCGCAGCATCCGCCTGAAGCTGCCCCGCTTCACCGTCGTCGGGGCCACGACGCGGCTGGCGCTGCTAACCGCGCCGCTGCGCGCCCGTTTTGGGTCTGTCTACCGGCTCGACTTCTACTCGCTGGAGGCCATCGAGGCCATCTTGCGGCGGGCGGCAAGGCTGCTGGATGTGCCGCTCACGGACGAGGGGGCGACGCTCATCGCCCAGCGGGCGCGGGGCACGCCCCGCGTGGCCTTGCGCTTTCTCAAGCGGGTGCGAGACTACGCCCAGGTGCGGGGCGATGGCCGCATCACCGGCCCCGCGGCCAGAGCGGCGCTGGAGCTGCTGGAAGTGGACGAGCTGGGGCTGGACGACATTGACCGCCGCCTGCTGCTGGCTATCATCGAGAAGTTCGACGGCGGGCCGGTGGGGCTGGACACCCTCGCCGCCGCGCTGTCCGAAGAAGCCGATACGATCATGGACGTGGTGGAGCCGTACCTGCTGCAGCTCGGCTTCCTGGATCGCACGGCGCGGGGCCGCGTGGCCACCCGCCGCGCCTACGAGCACCTGGGCATCGAATACCCCGAGCAGCCGGAGCAGCCGAGATTGTTTTAGCGATGAAGCCCGTCATAGCGCTGACAGCGAAACGGAGCGACGCAGCCTGGGTGGCGGAGCAGGTGCAACTCTACCTGGACGCCATAGCCACTGCCGGCGGAGAGCCCCTGCTGCTCGCGCCTGACAACTGCTGTGGGGCGCTCTTCACGCTTGCGAACTCGGTTCACGGTCTGCTGCTCAGCGGCGGCGGCGATGTCCATCCGCGTCGTTACGGGCAGCCGTTGCACGGCGCAGAGGTGGAGAGCATTGACGAAGCGCGGGATGAGCTGGAGTTGACGCTGACCCACGCCGCGCTGACGGCAGACCTGCCTCTCCTGGCCATCTGCCGGGGCATACAGGTGCTGAACGTGGCCCTGGGCGGCGGGCTGGTACAGCACATAGACGGCCATCACCGTCCACCTCCCAACAGGACGATAGTTCACGACGTGCAGGTCACGCCAGACAGCCGGCTGGCGCACGTGTGGGGTTCGGACACCACGCTACAGGTAAACAGCTCGCACCACCAGGCGATTAACGATGGGTGTCTGGCTCCTGGGCTGCGAGTGGCGGCTCGCAGCTTGCCTGATGGACAGGCGATCGAAGCGGTAGAGAGCCCGCAGCACCGCTGGGTGGTGGGCGTGCAATGGCATCCTGAACGGGTGGCGGAAGTGCCGGCTGTGCACCAGCGGCTGTTCAGCGCTTTCGTCGCCGCCGCGCGGGAAGAGGCCGTGCGACGCAGAGCAAGGTCAAAAGAAAGCTGACGCTGCTGCTCAATCTGATCGTCCGCTGGCTGAACCGCTAACCGTGACACCGGATGAAGACTGCCGAATTCGACTACGAACTGCCCCCGGAGATGATCGCCCAGACGCCCATCGAGCCGCGAGACAGCTCGCGGCTTTTGGTGCTGGAGCGGCACAGCGGCGAAATCGCCCATGCCCATTTCCGAGACATTGGCGAGTACCTGCGGTCTGGCGACCTGCTGGTGGCCAACGACAGCCGTGTCATCCCGGCGCGGCTGCGGGGACGCAAGGCCAGCGGCGGCGGCGTGGAAGTGTTCCTGCTCCAGCAGTTGGCAGAACGCACCTGGGAAGCACTGGTGCGGGGCAAGCGCTTGCGTTCCGGCGCAAGAATCGAAATCCAAAATCCAAAGCGCAACGTCCCAATCACGGATCACGCATCACGCATCACGTCCCTGTGGGCAACCATCGTCGCCGAACCGCCCGACGGCGGTCGCATCATCGAATTCGACCGTCCGATCGAGCCCCTTCTCGACGAACTGGGCCTCGTGCCACTGCCGCCCTACATCCACGAGCCGCTGGCCGATCCGGAGCGTTACCAGACGGTGTACGCCCGCGTGCAGGGCTCCGTGGCCGCGCCGACGGCGGGACTGCACTTCACGCCCGTGCTGATAGACCGCTTGCAGGCGCAGGGTGTGCGCTTTGCCTTCGTCACCCTGCACGTGGGGCTGGATACGTTCCGCCCGGTGAAGACGGAGCACATCGAGGAACACCCCATGCACAGCGAGTGGGCCGAGCTGCCGCCGGAAACGGCCGAGGCCATCCACCAGACGAGAACGCAGGGCGGCCGCGTGGTGGCTGTCGGAACCACAGCCGTGCGCGTCCTGGAAACCGCAGCCAGCCTTCCAGAGACCAACCTGGAACCTGAAACCTGGAACCTGAAACCCTTCAGAACCTGGACGGACCTCTTCATCACGCCCGGCTACCACTTCCGCCTCGTGGACGCCATGATCACCAACTTCCACCTGCCTCGTTCCACGCTGCTGATGCTGGTGGCGGCGTTTGCCGGCAAACCGCTGGTGGATCGGGTCTATCGGGAAGCTATCGCTGGAGGATATCGTTTCTACAGCTTTGGCGATGCCATGCTGATTCTGTAAGACGCGGTTGGCTTAAGACAGGAGGAGTTAGACGAGATCATCCAACCGATGACAACTGACATTGTCTAGCCTCACATGGAACTCAAGGAGCTGCACAGCAGCACCTGGCTGCAAACCGCGGGGGCACCTTTGCACATCACTGTAGCGCATTGAGGCCCTGTTGTCAAAACGAAGCTGGCGACGGCACGCCCTGTAGCGCATCGGCTGTCGCGACATGATTCGTATCATACACCCCCAAGGCAAGGGGTGTTAGAATGGGGATGTTGGGAGCAGCTCGCCTTGCCTGGGCTGAGCTTGCTCCTTTGTCCTGTTTGCCTATCAAACTGGGCTTTGGACAAATGGATAGGAACCCGTTTTTTCGCCTAAGTTCAGAGTTTGCTGCCCTCAGGAAGTGCTTCAAAGGGGCTCTCCGTCTCGCTCCCAACAGGGAAGCAAAAACGGATTTCTGAGCTTTCCTCTCCCACCAGGTTGAGCTGTCCAAAGTCCAAAATCAAACGTCAAGGAGGGTAATAAAGCAATGAAAGAGGCCGACGTAGTCATCATTGGCGGAAGTGCCGCCGGTTTGACCGCTGCGATAACAGCGCGGCGCCACTACCCAGACAAGAGGATCCTCATGGTGCGCGAGGAGAAGCAGGTTCTAATACCATGCGGTATCCCTTACATCTTTGGCACTGTGGGAAGTCCCCAGAAGAACCTCATAGGCGATGCAGTGCTTGAGAAAAATGACATCGAGCTACTCCTCGCTGAAGCTACGGACATTGACCGAGAAGGCAAAATCCTGCACACCACTGGTGGCCAGGTAGGCTATGCGCGGCTCATCCTCGCTACAGGCTCAAGACCCTCTATGCCGCCGATACCAGGTTTTGATCTCAAGGGAGTTTTTGCGATTCTCAAGGACGTTGAATTCCTAAGTGGACTTCAACAGTGGCTTGAAACTGCCGAGGATGTGGTGATAATCGGTGGAGGGTTCATCGGGATCGAGTTCGCTGACGAGATCAACAAGGCGGGGAACAAGAACATCACTATCGTCGAGATCGCACAGCATTGTCTTGTGCTAGCATACGACGAAGAGTTTTGCATCGAGATGGAGAAGGTGCTTGAATCCCGCGGGATGAATATCCTCACCGCTACCAAAGTGGAGAGAATAGGCGGCAACGGAAGCGTGGAAAAGGTCATCCTGTCCGACGGTAATGAGATCAAAGCCGATACCGTAATCCTGGGCATAGGTGCTGTGGCCAATGTAGATCTGGCCAAGAAGGCAGGGCTGCGCATAGGTTTGACAGGCAGCATCGCTGTGGACCGGACGATGAGAACTTCTGACAACAACATCTTCGCCTGCGGAGACTGTACCGAAAAGATCTCTTTCTTTGGGGGAAGACCTTCGCCGCTCAAACTGGCGTCCATCGCCACTTTGGAGGCACGCATCGCTGGAGCCAACCTATTTGGCATAAAGCGTGAGAACGTGGGCACGGTGGGCGTGTGGTCAACTGCCGTGGGTGACGTTGCCCTGGCCACTGCCGGATTAACCGAATCCATGGCTAAAGAGCGCGGTTACGACGTGGTGGCTGTAACCATCCAAGGTCCTAATCGCCATCCTGGTATCATGCCCGGTGCAGCGAACACTAAAGTCAAAATGGTGTTCGAGCGCAACTCCGGCGTTGTCCTGGGAGGACAGGTTATGGGCGATGTCACAGCAGGCGAGATTATCAACGCCATCTCCGCCTGCGTGCAGAGCCGCATGACCGCCGAACATATAGCCATGTTCCAAATAGGGACCCACCCCGCGCTGACTGCCTCACCTATAGCCTATCACATGGTGAATGCCGCGGAGATGGCTATTGGACAAATGTGCAATCGCCGCTGAATCCCGCTTCTGCCGATGGAGGATAGTTATGTCAAAGATACTTGTCATAGACGATGACCAGGATTTCCTCGCTGCTATTCAGATCATGCTTGAAGCCCACGGCTTTGAGGTAGACACCTCAACAACTCCGGAGGAAGGAATCAGCAAAGCGGTGAGCACCAAACCTGATCTTGTAGTCTTAGACGTTATGATGCCTACAGACTTCGAGGGATTTGAGGTGGCTCGCACGATTAGGGAAGAACACAATCTGAGGGAGTTGCCTATCGTTATTCTCACCAGCGTGCACAGTACTAAGAAAGTGCCCTACCGCTTCGCTCCTGATAAGGACTACCTACCGGTAGACGTGTTCTTGGATAAACCTGTGGAAGCAGAAGCGCTCGCTGACGTCATCAAAGAGATACTGGGAGAACGTCGGGAAGAACCGCGATATCCCTTATAGGGATAACGCGAAAGGTGACGCGCGGGCCAGCAAACCAGGTGGCTTCATGAGAGGCATGAGAGGCATGAGAGGAAGGAGCTGAGTAATGACCCTAGTGAACCTGACGATCAACGGGCAGGAAGTGAGTTCCCCGGCCGGCAGCACGGTGCTGCAAGCGGCGGAGGCCGCCGGAATTGATATCCCCACCCTCTGCAATCATCCAGCGCTGGCGCCCGCCGGGGCCTGCCGCATGTGCCTGGTGGAGGTGGAACGGCAGCGGGCGCTGCAGACAGCCTGCACGTTCCCTGTGGCCGAGGGCATGGTGGTGCACACGGAATCGCCCCGCTGCGTGGAAGCGCGCAAGTTCATGCTGGAGTTGCTGTTCTCGGAACGCAACCACTACTGCATGTACTGCCAGATGAGCGGCGACTGCGAGCTTCAGGACCTGGCCTACCGCTACGGCCTGACCGCCTGGCCCTATCCCCGCCCCACCGACCCCATGCCGGTGGATGCCTCACGCGAGTACTTCACCTTCGACCACAACCGCTGTGTCCTCTGCCGCCGCTGTGCGCGAGCCTGCAACGAACTGGTGGCCAACCACACTCTGGGCGTGCACGAACGGGGCATCCACTCCCTCATCACCGCCGACCTGAACGTCCCTATGGGCGAATCCTCCTGCATTCAGTGTGGCACGTGCTTGCAGGTGTGCCCCACCGGTGCGCTCATGGACCTGAAGAGCGCCTATCGGGGACGCGAGGAGGAGGTGCAGCGCACCAAGTCCACCTGTGTCGGCTGCAGCATCGGCTGCGGCATCGAACTGGTGAGCCGGGCCAACCACCTGCTGCGCATCGAGGGGGATTGGGATGCCGAGGTCAACGCGGGGCTGCTGTGCGTCGTGGGGCGTTTCGAGCCGCTCTTCGACGACCGCCAGCGGGTGATCCAACCGTTGGTGCGCCGCAATGGCGCGCTGGAGCCGGCGACGTGGGACGAGGCGCTGGACCTGGTGGCCGAACGGCTCGCAGACGGCGGACTGGCCGCGCTGATCAGCGCTCGGGCCACCACCGAGACCATGACCCAGTTCGGCAAACTGTTCCGCTCCCTGGGAGCTGAGACAGTGGCGGCGGTGGGCGGCCTGGCTCCGACGCTGGGCACAGAAGGCAAGCTGGCCGACCTGGACGAAGCCGACATCATCCTCGTAGTGGGTGCAGACTTGAAGAAGGACCATCAGGTGGCGGGAGCCTTTGTCCGGCGGGCGGTGGATCGAGGCGCCCGCCTGGCGCTGGCGGCCGAACCGCACAACGGGCTGGCGCCCTACGCCGCCTGGCACGCGGCCGCCGACCAGATGGACAAGTTGGTGGAGATAGCGGCGCGGGCCAGCCGACCGGTCGTAGTGTGCGCTGCTGACCTACCGGCAGAAGCGGAGACAGCGCTCGCCCCGCTAGCCGGCAAGGCCTCTTTCATCGGGCTGAGCAAGGGCAGCAACAGCCGCGGCGCGGCGGCCGCCGGCCTGCCGCTCAGCGATGGAGAGGAGGCCAACAGCGCCCGAGCGCTCTACGTTCTGGCCGAAGACGATGCGTTGAATATCTCCCGCAATGGTGCCGAGTTCGTGGCGGCCCAGGCCAGCTACGCCGGGCCGCTGACAGACGTGGCCGACGTAGTTCTGCCCGCGCCCATCTGGGCCGAGCAAGCGGGCCGCGTGACCAATACCGAGGGTCGGGTACAGCCGGTGCAGGCTGCGCTGACGCCACCGGAAGGGGTCTGGCCGACGGTCAAAGTGCTGAAAGCCCTGGCCGGGCGGTTGAACCTGGCACTATAGGTCGGAATTGAGGAGGCAAGCAAATGGCTAAAATCAAAGTCGCCAGCGACTGGATGGAAGCATGTGCCGGTTGCCACATGTCCTTCCTGGACATTGACGGCCGGATTCTGGAACTGTTGAAACACGTCGAGTTGAGTGCAACCCCTATCACCGATCTCAAGCATCCGCCGGAGGAAGGAGTGGACGTGGGCATCCTCACCGGTGCAGTGGGCAACACCCATCAGGTGGAAGTGGCCAAGCGCATGCGCGAGCGCTGCAAGATCCTGATCGCCATGGGCGATTGCGCCACCTTCGGCGGCGTCTGCACCATGCTCAACTTCTTCGACAAAGAGGAAGCGCTGCGGCGCAGCTACGTCGATACCGAAAGCACCGTGGATGGCAAGATCCCCCGCTCCGAGGAGATCGCTCGCCCGTTGGAGAAAGTGCTGGCCGTGGACGAGGTGGTGCCCGTGGATGTGCATCTGCCCGGCTGCCCTCCCTCGGCCGATGCCATCTGGTTCGTCCTGACCGAGTTGCTCGCCGGGCGCATGCCGGTGCTGGAGGGGGACAACCTCAAGTACGATTGATGGGGAGAATGGTAGATTGGTAGATCGGTAAATTGGTATATTGGTATCTCGGGCTTTGTTAACCCCATCTGCCAACTTACCAGTTTCCCAATCTACCAATCTACCAGTGTACCAGGTTACGAGAGATAGGAGCACAATCATGCGAAAAATCACCATTGAACCCGTGACCCGCATTGAGGGACACGCCAGGGTAACCATTCATCTCAACGATCAGGGACAGGTGGAGCAATCGTTTTTCCACGTGGACCAGTTCCGGGGCTTCGAGAAATTCAGCGAAGGCCGCATGTTCTACGAGATGATCCAGATCACGCCCCGCATCTGCGGCATCTGCCCGGTGAGCCATCACCTGGCGGCCACCAAGGCCTGCGATGCGATCATCGGCGTGCGGCCACCGCGCACGGCGTACCTGCTGCGCGATCTGATGCACATGGGGCAGATGATCCAGTCGCACGGCATGCACTTCTTCGAGCTGGCGGGACCGGACTTTATCCTCGGCTTCGACGCCGACCCGGCCATCCGCAATGTTGTCGGGGTGGTGCAGGCGGCGCCAGAACTGGCGGTGAAGGCCGTCAAGCTGCGCGCTTTCGGCCAGGAGATCATCCGCATCCTGGGCAAGAAACGGGTGCATCCCCGCTTCGGCGTGCCCGGTGGGGTGAGCAATCCCCTATCGGTGGAGCAGCGTGACGCCATCCTGCGGGAGATTGACGATCACATCGCCACCACGCAGGTCGGCATCGCCGTCTTCAAGGGCTGGGCGGAGAAGAACAGCAGCATCGTGGAAGAGTTCGCCGTTTTCCGCTCCAACTACGCCGGTCTGGTGCAGCCCGACGGGGCGCTGGAGCTCTACCACGGCCAGATGCGCATCGTGGACAAGGACGGCAAGCTGCTGGAGCAGTTCGAGCCCTGCGACTACCTGGACTACATCGGCGAGCGGGTGGAGGACTGGTCCTACCTCAAGTTCCCCTACTACAAGAAGCTGGGCTGGCCCGAGGGCACCTACCGCGTGGGCCCGCTGGGGCGGCTCAACGCCGCCGATCACATCAGCACACCGCTGGCGCAGGAGGAGATGAAAGTCTGGAAGAGCCTCAACGGCGGTAAGCCGGTGGAAGCGACGCTGATGTTCCACTACGCCCGGCTCATCGAAACGGTGTACGCGCTGGAGCGGACGCGGGAGATCCTGGAAGACCCGGACGTGCTGAGCACCGACATCATCACCAATTCCAACGTCATCACCGGCGAGGGCGTGGGCTGTCTGGAAGCGCCGCGGGGCACGCTGTTCCACCACTACTGGATCAACCCGCAGGGGCAAATCACCAGGGTCAACCTCATCGTGGCCACAGGCCACAACAACTGGGCCATGAGCAAGGCGGTGGACATGGTGGCCAAGCGCTACGTGGACGGCAGCAAGCTGACGGAAGGGATGCTCAACCGCGTGGAGATAGCCATTCGAGCGCACGATCCCTGCCTGTCCTGCTCCACCCACGCCATCGGGCAGATGCCCATCGTCCTGGAGATGTACGATAGCCAAGGGGAGCTGGTAGACCGGCTGGTACGCGACTAGCGAACCCCAAAATCCAAAGCTCAAAATGCGGACACTGATCGTTGGCTACGGCAATCCCTACCGTCGTGATGACGGCGTGGGATACCACGTGCTCAAAGCGATAGCTGTGCAACTAGGCCGTCCTCCATTGGCACTGGACGAGGACGGCCTGGACGCGTTAGGGGAAGAAGTAGACCTGGTCTGCCTGCCGCAGTTGCTGCCGGAACTGGCGGAGACGCTGGCGGCCTACGGCCGGGTCATCTTCGTGGACGCGCACACGGGCGCTTATGCCGAGGACCTGCGCTGCGTGGCCGTGGAACCGCGCTACACACCCTCGGCCTTCACGCACCACATGACCCCCGAAACGTTGCTGGGGTTGGCCCTGGCCTTCTCGGAGGCCGTGCCACCGGCCTATCTCTTTTCTGTCCGCGGCTATGACTTCGATTTCGGTGTGGAGTTATCGGAGGAGACAGAGCGGTTAGCAGAGAAAGTTGTGGAGCGCGTTATGAATATGGTAGCACAGCTAGGAGGGTGATTATGGCACAAGCGGTCAGTCAGAGCAAGGAATCGCGTCTCTCAGAGCGTCAGCGACGAATTCTACAGTTCATCAAGGAGTACGCAAAAAACAAAGGCCATCCTCCAACCATCCGCGAGATAGGTCAGGCAGCCGGCATTTCCTCAACCAGCGTCGTGAAATACAATCTGGACAAACTAACAGAACTGGGGTACTTGCACCGCACCGGCGAAGTCACAAGAGGTCTCACGTTTTCGGGATCAGCCCCTTCGAGATCAGCCCCTTCGATATTTATCAGTTATGCGAGGGAAGACGAAGACAAAGCACGTGCACTGTATGGCGAATTGAAGAGCAGGGGCTATCAGCCTTGGATTGACAAAGAAGATATACTGCCAGGTAAAGAGTGGGATCTGACAATAAGACAGAGACTGCGAGAATCAGATTTCCTCGTAGTGTGCCTATCCAGAAAGGCCATTACCAAACGAGGGTATTTTCAAAAGGAAATCCGCATGGCACTAGACATTGCTCAGGAAATGCCTGAGGGATCGATATTCCTTATCCCAGCTCGCTTGGAAGCAACCAAGGTGCCTGAGAGCATCGCTATGTATCAATATGTTGATTTGTTCAATCCCGACGGTTTTGACAAACTCATCCGTGCGATAACGGAAGAATGGACTAGAAGAAAGAAGTAGCAGCATTCATTGCTCGCTTCAAGCAGAGCAGCCCCGCACCGAGCATATCGAATGCAAAAGCCCGTTTCCTCCGCGAAAACGGGCTTCTGATTCTATCTCAGTCGTGCTGTTTAGACCGCTCAGGGCACGTCGAACGCCTCCTGTATCGCCGCCTCAGCAGCGGGGAGGTCGTCGGCGCTGATGACGCACATGACCGTGGAGATGGAGGTGCTGATGGCCAGGATGTTGATGCTCTTGCTGGCCAGCGCCTGAAATAGCACTCCTGCAATGCCAGGCCGCCAGCGGAAGTCAGGCCCGAAGATGCCAATGCTGGCCGCGTTAGCGTCGCACGAGACGTGCTCGGCCTGCAACATCGGCACGATCTCCTGAATGGCCCCCTGGCAAGCATCCAGGTCGCCGCGCTCCACGCAGAGCACGATGTGGTCCCGGTTCTGCTCATCAATGCACTGCACGATGAACTGCACGTTCAGTTTGCGCTGGCCCAGGGCCTTGAGCAACGCCGCGGCCACACCGGGGCGGTCCGGGATGGACAGCACGCTGATACGAGCTAACCGCCCGTTGCGCAGGATGCCGCCGATTCTGCTCTTTCCCGCTATCGTGGGTTCGTATGCTTCGGACACAGAACAACCGCCCCTACACTCTGCGTTGGCACTGATCAACTCAGTGGATTCTGGCCTCGTACTCCTCGCGGAAGAGCCGCAGCGAGGAGACCACGGGATCCACCATGGCCGTGCCCATCGGGCAGAAGGTGTTATCGGGAATGATGGAGGTCAGGGTTTCGATCTTCTCCAGATCCCCTCGCCGCCCTTTGCCCACTGCCAACCGCTCCAGGATCTCCAGGATCTGCGCGCTGCCCACGCGGCAGGGGGTGCAATGGCCGCACGATTCGTGCACGAAGAAAGCCATCGTGCGCCGCGCCACCTCGATCATGTCCGTGGTCTCGTCCATGACCACGATGGCGCCGGTGCCCAAGGATGACCCAGCCCCCCGCAGCGTCTCGAAGGCCATGGGCACGTCGAGATGATCGGGAGTAATCAACGCTGTGGACGCGCCGCCAGGAATGATGGCCTTGATCCCGCGGCCACCGCGCACGCCGCCGGCATGCTCGTAGATGATCTCCCGCAGCGGCGTGCCCATGGGAAGCTCATAGTTGCCGGGCTGGTTCACGTGGCCGCTGACGCAGAAGATCTTGGGGCCCGTGCTTTCCTCAGTACCGATGCTCTCGTACCACTCAGCACCGTTGAGGATGATGTGCGGGATGTTGGCCAGCGTCTCCACGTTCTGCACCACCGTCGGCTGGCCCCAGAGCCCCACCTGCGCCGGGTAGGGCGGCTTGAGCCGCGGACGGCCTCGTTTCCCTTCCAGCGATTCGATGAGGCCGGTCTCCTCACCGCAGATGTAGGCGCCCGCACCCCGGTGGACGGACATGTCCAGATCGAAGCCTGTGCCCAGGATGTCCTGGCCCAGGAAGCCCTTGTCGTAGGCCCCGGCGATGGCCTGGATCAAGCGCTGGAACCCGAGGGCGAATTCACCGCGGATGTAGATGTAGGCCTCGCGCGCGCCCACCGCGTAGGCGGTGATGATGGTACCCTCGATGAGTTGGTGGGGATCATGTTCCACCAGGTAGCGGTCCTTGAAAGTCCCCGGCTCGCCTTCGTCGCAGTTGACGCAGACGTACTTGACCATGTCTCCCTTGGGCATAAAGCTCCACTTGAGACCCGTGGGGAAGCCGGCGCCGCCGCGGCCGCGCAGACTCGAATCCCTGACGACTTGAGTAACCTCGTCCGGCGCCAGCCCGGTCAACGCCTTTTCCGCCGCCTGGTAGCCGCCGTGATCGAGGTAGGTCTGAATCTTCTCCGAATCTGAACGCTGCACATTGCGCAGCAAAATGGGTTCCCAGCTCATCATCATCCCTCCCCCAGCCCTTCCAGAATGCGCTCAACGGCCTCCGGCGTCAGGTTCTCGTACAGCTCGTCGTTCACGCGCATGGCCGGCGCCGTGCCGCAAGAACCGAGGCACTGCACGGTCACCAGGGCGAAGCGCCCGTCAGGCGTGCTCTCGCCAGGCTTGATGCCCAGCCTGGCCGAGATGTGATCCGCCAGCTTCTCCGCCCCGTCCATCAGGTAACAGCTCAGCCCCTCACACACCTGGATGACGTAGCGACCTATGGGTTTGGTGTGAAAAAGGGTGTAGAAGCTGGCAGTATCGTAGACGTGGCTCAGGGTCAGCCCAAGTTGGTCGGCGACCTCCACCAGGGCATCGTCGCTGAGGTAGCCGTGCTTCTCCTGGGCGGTGTAGAGCGTGGACAACAGCCGCGCCTGCAAGGCAGGGTCGCGCAGTCTCCTCTCCGCAGTGAGTTCTTCGATTGCTTCAGGGCTCATAGTTTCTCCTCAAACGCTGTGTTATCTGTAGGGGTGCAGTGTGCTTCCTGACAGCGCACATCCACTCCATTCTACATCGTGGCAATGAATGTGTCTATGACTCACGTCAGTTCGAAAGACCCTCCCGGCTTCTGTTACAGATCCAGGCCAGCCACCGTGGACTGCACTCGCTGCTCGAAGGGGAGCCAGGCAAAAGAGTCCTCCGTGCGGCCCGACGGGATGTACTCCAGGCTGACGTAGCCACCGTAGCCGGTGGCCTCCAGGGCCTGCAAGAGGAAGCGGTAGTTGATCTCGCCGCTGCCCGGCTCGTGGCGGCCGGGGTTGTCGGCGATCTGCACGTGACCGATGCGGCCGATGTGCTCACGGATGGTGCGCACCAGGTCCCCTTCCACACGCTGCATGTGGTAAACGTCGTACTGGAAGCGCACCCAGGAACTGTCCACTTCGTCCAACACGTCCAGCACGTCGCGGCTGCGGCACAGCAGGACACCGGGATTGTCGAAGGGATTGAGCGCCTCCACCATCAGTGGACGCCCCGCCCGCTCCAGGTGAGGCACAGCCCAGCGCAGGTTCGCAACGAGGCACTCGATCTGCGCCTCCCGCGTCACCCCCTCCAGTGTCGTGCCCACCAGCGAGTTGATCTGGCGGGCACCCAGCCTCTCCGCCAGATCCAGCGCCCGCAGCAGTTCCCCCCGCCACGACTCCACCTTGCCCGGATGGCTGGCGAAACCCCGCTCACCGGCGGCCAGGTCGCCGTCGAGGAAGTTGAACTGCACAACCTTCAGGCCAGCGTCCCGCACTGCTGATACCACCCGCTCCACGTCGTGGGCGAAGGGGGACATGAACTCCACAGCAGCAAAGCCGCAGGCGACAGCCCGCTCGAACCGTTCGTAGAAGGGATACTCTTGGAAGAGGATGGTCACGTTGACCGCGTAGCGTAGCATGTCCACATTCCATAGGTGCCCGGGTATTGGTCAAGAGGCGAAGTCGCCCACTTGCGCCTCCAGGGCTCGCAGCAGGTCCTGCGGCTTCACTTCCAGACCCGCGTCGGGGCGGCCGGAGCTGATGACCACCATATGGGCATGGTCTTGGCCGACGATTTCGCCTTTTTGGCCATACGCACTCTCCTCCTCAGCCACCACCCCGCCCACGCCACCTCCCCCAGGACAGCAAGAGCACACCGGCTATCACCAGGGCCGCCCCGGCGGTCTGGGGGGCCGTCAGCCGCTCGCCCAGAAAGACGTAGGCATAGAGTGAGGCGACAGGGATTTCGGTCATGGCCAGAATGCCGGCCACACTCGCTGGCAGCAGCCCCAATCCAAAGGTGTAGAAGGAGAAGGGGACGATGGTGGCGAAGCCGATCAAGACCGCGAACCAGAGCCAGGTCTGACCCGGCACAGGCCAGGGCTGCGGCGTGAAGAACTGGAAGGGCAACAGGGTCAACGCGCCAAAGCCGAAGCCGTAGGTCAAGATGGTCAGAGGATGGTAGCGGCCGGCGATCGGCTTGCCGAACAGGCTGTAGGCGGCGTAGGTCACCGGTGTACTCAGCCCCACAAGCAAAGCTGGCACGCTAAGCTCCATCCTCCCCAATGCATCCAGGCCGGAAATCAGCACCGTGCCCGCAAAAGTCAAAACGATGGCCAGCCCCTTGCGGCGCGTCAGGGGCTCACGCCAGAGCAACCAGGCGGCCACGGCGACGATGGCCGGCATCGCTGCCTGCTGCACCGTGGCCACGGCCACGCCGTTGAGCATCACGTTCAGATTCCACAGGACGTGAAACGTGCCCAGTCCAATGCTGCCCAGCCCGGCCAGCCACTTCAGATCGCGCCGTGGCACGCTCAACCAGCTCGGCCGCAGCAGCCTCAGCCCTGCCAGCAAGATGGCGAAGGTGAACAGATCACGCCAGAAGGCCAGGGCCAGCGCCGAGACCTCGCGGCCGGCCATGATGAAGCTGACGAAGATGCCCGAGGCGGCCCAGCACGCCGTGGCCAGCACCACGGCCAGATAGCCGGCCGTCTGCGAGCGCTCGGGCGTTCGGGGATGCTCTGCTGCACCGTGCTCGTCCCCGCTGCTCACTGTCTGCCGGCCATGGTCATGGCCTTGATGTAGTGACTGTAGAAGTCGGGGGCCAGGTCGAGGTCCACCTGGCGAGCCAGCGCCGCCAACCGCTCGCCGCGGGCGAATTCCTCGTCATCAAGGAACAGCGCCGCCCCAAAGCCAGCGCCATTGGCTTCCGTCTCCACGCTGTCCAGATCCACGGGCGGGATCATCCCCAGCCCGGCCACCGCCTCGACGTTCACCTGGCTGCCGAAGGAGCCGGTGAGCACCAGCCGCTGCAGGTCGCTGGCCTGCAAGCCCAACTCGCCCATCAGGATCTCCACGGCGGCGCGGACGGCCGCCTTGGCCTTCTGCAGTTCCCGCACATCCTGCTGCGTCAGGTACAGTGGGTTTTCGTCGGCCTCGTCGGTCAGCAGAATGCGGCGCACGCCCCGTGCGTCCGCACTCATACGCGGGCCGAAGAGGGGATGATCGGCGGCGAAGCGGCCGCTGGCCTCGACGACGCCAGCCCGCCGCAGCTCGCACACCAGGCTGAGCAGTCCCGAACCGGTCAGCCCCACCGGCGGCTGGTCGCCGACGGTGGTGAAGGCAAAGCTGCCATCCGGTTGCGCTTTGGCCGCCACGATGGCGCCGTCCACGGCGCGGGTGCCACAGGAGATGTTCACGCCCTCGAAGGCCGGGCCGGCGGCGGTGGAAGCGACCACGATGCGCTCGCCGTCGGTAACCATCACCTCGCCGTTGGTGCCCAGGTCAATGGCGGCCATGGGAACCGAAGAGTGATCAAAGCCGAAGTGGGCCAGGCAGGCCAGGGCGTCGGAACCGACGAAGCCACCGATGAGCGGGGGCAGGGCAATCTCCGTCTGGGGCGGAAAGACGTCGCCGAGCAGGTGCTCGGCATGGCGGACGGCCGCCGCGCTGTGCGGCTGGAAGGGCAGCGTGGAGAGCGATTCCACCGGGTAGCGCAGCAGCAGGTGGTGCATGGCGCAGTTGCCGACGATGGTGGCCTTGCGGATGCGCGCCTTGATCCGTCGCGGCAGCCGGAGAGCATCCATGGCCTGTCCGATAGAAGCCAGCGCCAGCGCTGAGAGGCGCTCCGCATGGGCGTCATCCCGTCCGGCCGCCGCCAGGCGGGAGATGACGTCGGCGCCGAAGACGATCTGCTGGTTGAGCGCGGCCGCGCCGGCGCAGACGCGGCCGCTGTCCAGCGTGACCAGGAAGGCCGCCACCGTGGTGCTGCCCAGGTCAATGGCCAACCCCAGCTCCACGCCCTCCCGCTTGTAATCGTCGCAGGCGCGGAAGATCTTGTTGGAGTAAACAACGATAGGGGCCAGCGTGACGGAGACGTCGCCCAGGACGCGGGCGCGGCAGGCCAGACGGTAGCCCGCTCCCCGTTCCACCGCAGAGAGCTTATGCAACTCCACGTCGTCGGGTTGGCCCAGCACTCCCTCGGCCAGCACTTTGCACTGGCCGCACTTGCCCCGCCCGGCGCACGACTGCTCCAGCGGCAGCCCGGTGGCGATGATGGCGTCGCTCAACCAACTGTCCTCTCGCACAGCGGCGGAGCGCACGTCGTCGCCGTAGCTTACGGTGACTTTGGGCATTTTGTGGTCTTTGGTCAGATGGTCAAATGGTCCTTGGTCGGATGGTCGAGTGGTTTGACCAAGGACCATCAGACCATCCGACCACCCGACGAAATGAAGCCCTTCTTCTGCAGCAACGGGAAGGGATCCACCAGGTTCTTGTCCAGGCCCGCAGCCTTGGGACTTGACCCGAAGGCCAAGGCCATCAACTGCGTGAAGTAGAGAACGGGCATCTTCTGCTCCAGGGTTTTCATCTGCAACTGCCGCCCATCCAGGTTGGCATGGCAGAGAGGGCAGGCCACGGCGATGCAATCCGCTCCCACCGCTCGCGCCCGATCAATGAGCCAGCGACACATCTCGATAGCCCGTTCGGTCACGACGAGGCCCAACTCCGCGCCGCAGCAGCGAGTCTTACCATCCCAATCCACCGTCTCCGCACCCAAAGCGCGCACCACGTAATCCATGTTCATCGGGTACTCATGGTGGGGTGCCCCGGTGATCTTAGGCGGTCGAGTGAGGGCACAGCCGTAGTAGCAGGCCACCTTCAGCCCTTTCAACGGCTTCTGCACCTTCTCCGCAATGGTCTCCACACCCACCCGCTCAGCCATGGTCTCCACCAGCGATCTGACCTTGACGGTATCCCGGTATTCGTAACCGATGGCTTCGTCCATGCGCTGCTTCAGCGCCGGGTCCTCCCGTATCTCATGCTGCACGGAGCGAAAACGGATGTAGCAGCCGGCACAAGGCACCGCCACTTCATCAAAGCCGCTGCGCTCGATGAGGGCCAGATTTTCCAGGGGCATGCGCAAGGCATCGTCGGGGTTCAGCTTGTGGGCCGGGGCAGAGCCGCAACAGGTCCAGCCTTTGGGCTCCACCAATTCCAGGCCGACTGCCTCGGCCGCCGCTTCGGTGGACATGTTGTACTCTATGGCCGTGGAATGGAGCGAGCAGCCGGGGTAGTAAGCGACCTCGTTCGGGGCCACCTCCCGCCGCTTGACCCGCTTGGGCACGCGGGCAATGGAAGGCAGGAAACTGATCTTGCCCTTCATGATCATGGGCAGGCCCAGATCGAACACGTCCTTCAGGGGATCCCGGGCGCGCAGGTTCGTCTCCACCATGAGGGCCATCTCGTAGGAGCGACCGAACAGCTTGGCGTTGCGGTGGAACACTTTGAGGAAGTTTTCCATGGCCGGAATGGCCGGCTTGATGCCCCGCCGTCGGGCGATCATCATCAGACAGGTCATGATCTTGGCCACGTCTATCCCCTGCGGGCAGCGGGTGGTGCAGACCTGGCACGACGCACACAGCCAGATGGTTTTGGAGGAAAGAATCTCCTCTTGCCCCAACTGGATGGCGCGCATGATCTGGTTAGGCGTGTAGTCGAAGTGCTCGGCCAAAGGGCAACCGCTGGTGCACTTGACGCACTGGTAGCAGAGGTAGACGTTTTCGCCCGTTTCCTTCTCGATAAGTTTAGCCAATCGGGTACTTGTAGTTGTGATCACGTCAGCCATAGGCTTCTCCTCTTGGGTGGGTAGACAAGGAAACAAGTAGACAAGTAGACAAGGGGGTATCGAAGCACTCAAACGTCTGTTCCTTGTGTACTTGTTTCCTTGTGTACTTGTCTACTTATTCGACAACCGGCCGCGGCAGCAAGCCGGCGCGCTCGGCGATGAGCCCCACGCCCTCTTCCCACTCGATGGACATGATGTGGACGCCGGCCACGCCTTCGATCTGGCGCAATTGCTCGATCTGCTCTACCGTGATCTTGATACCTTCTTCGCGCCAGGCAGCCGTTCTGGCCGCCTTTTCCTCCTTGGGGATGTCCCGAACCGCCGCTTCCATGCGCTCCACAAACACATCGGGCACTTCCATGCCCGGCACCTTGTCCCGCATGTAGCGAGCCATGCCAGGGGTCTTCAGCGGTCCGATGCCCGCCAGGATGTAGACCCGCTCGTGCAAGCCCATCTCCCGCACCCGGCGCATGTACTCAGCGAACTTGTCCATGTTGTAGATGAGCTGAGTTTGAATGAAGTCGGCCCCCACCGCGATCTTCTTGGCCAAGCGGTAAGGGCGGAAGTCGAAGGGGTCGGCGAAGGGATTGGCCGCCGCGCCGATGAAGAAGCGCGGCTCCACCGTTTTGATGGCATCGCCGCATAGGAACTTCTTCTCGTCCCGCATCCGCACCATCATGTCTATCAATTGCAAGGAATCGAGATCGTGCACGTTCTTGGCCGTCGGATGGTTGCCGAAGGACTGATGGTCGCCGGTCAGGCAGAGCAGGTTGCGCATGCCCAAAGCATAGGCGGCCAGCAGGTCCGACTGCATGGCCAGCCGGTTGCGGTCGCGGCAGGTCATCTGGACGATGGGCTCCAGGCCTTCCTGGACGCAGATAACGCCGGCGCCGATGCTGGACATGCGCACGATGGCCGTCTGGTTATCGGTGATGTTGACGGCGTCGCATTTGCCCTTCAGAAGGCGCGCCTTTTCGCGGATCACCTCGCCATCGGCGGATTGCGGCGGCCCCAGTTCGCCGGTGGCGACGAAGTGGCCGGCGCGCAGCAGCTTCTCCAGACGCGAACCCGATTTGTAGCCGTTGGTCTCACTCATCTAATATCCCTCTTCCGGCAACATCTGCAGATCCTGGCGCACGATCTTGCGCGGGCCGCCATCGCGGCTGGTGGACCAATCCTTGGCCGGCTGGAACGTGTACATCAAGTCCAGCCTGCCCATCCGGCTCAGCCGATCGTACACCAACTGCCAGGCGCACTCCATGTCGGGATGCACCTCACACTTGCCGTCCTGCGAGCCGCCGCAGGGGCCGTTCAAGAGCTGCTTGGAGCAGCGGGCCACGGGGCAGATGCCGCCGGTCACCGCTAAGACGCAATTGCCGCAGGCCTGGCAACGCTCCACCCAGACGCCCTGCTCCTGAGGCATGCCCAGGAAGGTGGTGTTCAGCCCCGGCACGACCCAGGCATCGGGGAAGCGTTCCACCAGCGTCTGCACGCCGATGCCGCAGGCCAGCGAGACCACCACGTCGCTCTCACCGATCTCCTCGGCCAGAGGATCAATGTACTCCCACTCGCACTGGCGCTGCACGGTGATCTCTTCTACCTCTTTGGCGTTGCCGTCCACCCGGAAAGCCAGGCGCAGCGCCGAGGTCAGGATCTCTGCCTCTCGCTCGCCCCCGGCAAAACAGACGGCCACGCAGGTGCCGCAGCCGGCGACGAGCACCTTCTGGGCATCGCCGATCAACTCCTTGATTTCGTTCAATGGTTTCTGTTCGCCAACGATCATTCTCTCCTCCAGGCAAGGAAACAAGGATACAAGTAGACAAGTAAACAAGGAAGGAGAGCCAGCAGAGGCGGCCTTCACTTCTCTCCCTGTCTACTTGTGTACTTGTCTACTTATTTACTCTTTATGGGACTGGGGCCAAGAGAGCGGATGCGCTCGGTCATCTCCGCTGCCACCTCAGCAAAGGTGGCCCCCTGACCTCCGGACACGAAGTACATCTCCAGCCGCTCCCCGCCCAGGCCGATGTCATCGAGCATCTGTTTCGTCCGCAGCACCCGCGCATAGCCTCGCTCGTTGCCACGCACGTGGTGGCAGTTTCCCACCGGACAGGCCACCACGTACACGCCATCAGCCCCATCCTCAAAAGCCTGAAGGATGTAGCGCGAGTTGGTCTTGCCCGTGCAGGGCAGCTTCACCAACTTGACGTTGGCCGGATAGGGGATGCGCAGCGCCCCGGCGGTGTCCGCCGCCATGTAAGCGCAGTAGATGCACATGAAAGCTGTGATTTCCGGCTCAAAACCATTATCGCTCATCTGTCATTCATCCACCAAGTCAAAGGCAACCGTCCCCCTCCCTCTCAGGGAGGGGTCAGGGGCATATGCGCTAACTTAACGCTCGTAGTCAGCCACGCAGCGATAGCGGAGTGGCGTTTACGCAAGCGGGACGGCACTCCGCTGTGCTCCGTGCCTGACTACGAACAGGCTACAGGGCTAAAGTTAGCGCCCATGGGGGTTAGGGGAGGGTAGGATTCCCCTGTTGCAAGAAAGACCCACCCCCTCCCAACCTCCCCCTCGTAGGGGGAGGAGGCTATCCAGCAGCCACCCAACTCCCCAACACAGGCGCTTCGGGCACCATGATCTGCATATCCGTGTAGTTCAGCAACTGGATGGCCGTGGCCGGGCACTCAGCCGTGCAGGTACCGCAGCCGTGACACAAGGCGGGCTCGATGTACGAAGCCCCCACAATCCCACCCGCCCCCACCCTGCTGCTATCCACCTTGGGGATATGGAAGGGGCAGACCCGTACACAGGTCAGGCAGCCCATGCACTTCGTCTGATCTACCACAGCGATGGTGCCGCCGACGAAGAAGCGCTCCTTGGAAAGGATAGTGATGGCCCGGCCGGCCGTGGCCAGGGCATGGCTGATGCTCTCCTCGATGAACTTGGGGTAATGCGCCATGCCGCAGATGAAGATGCCCTCCTCCATGAAGTCCATGGGGCGCATCTTGATGTGCGCTTCCAGG
>JACKQG010003028.1_pt1 | contig 21102 bp, 18 predicted proteins | sample 8237621 | NCBI WGS metagenome assembly JACKQG01 (sample SAMN15677084, study PRJNA649215) | marine metagenome | biome: marine; feature: Black Sea; material: saline water; isolation source: suspended particulate matter (SPM) from the Black Sea western gyre | collected 2013-06-09/2013-06-10 | depth... | reverse complement strand
CTATCCTGACTTAGAAAATATTAACTATGTTTATGGAAATCACGAGATGCAATCATTTATTGCTATGGAATATCTTATTAAAAATGGCCATAAAAATATACTTCTTTTAAATGGTCCTAATAAATTATCTTCTTCAAATCATTTTTTAAAAGGATATCTCAAAGCTCTGTCACATTACAATATCGAAAAGAGAGAGAAACTTATAAAACATATTGATATAACAATCAAAGATGGTTATAATCTTTTTAAAAATATATATAAAGATAAAAGTATCGTAGGAAATATTAATTTTACTGCAATATTAACATTAAGCGATCTTATCGCAGTGGGTGTATATAAAGCTGTAAGTAAATTAAATATCAAAATACCTGAGGATTATAGTATTATTGGATGTGATAATACACTTACAGCTGAATATCTTTATCCACCACTTACAAGTGTATCTATATCTAAAATTCAGACAGGAAAAAAAAGTATTAATATACTCCTTGATCGAATAAATAATGAAGATCATAATTATAAAAAGATTATTTTAAAGCCAAAGCTTTCAAAAAGAGATTCAGTTAGAACTCTAATTAACTGAATTTGTACATTCACTTATTATTGAAAAAATAAACCTATATATTGGTAGCAATTTAAGAAATCAGCGGGAATCTATTAATATGTATTTAACCCGAAATCCAGTAATCTATTGATTCAAGGGACATTTTTCTTTGAAATATTGTTTGATAAGAATAATTTTACATAGTTTGAAAAGAAAAGAGCACAAATAATATAAAGAAATATTTAATTTGGTTGATTACATAAAACGGCATAATTTTCTTTATGGTAAAACAAATAGGCTAGATTTTTATATAACTCATAATTTTGGAAATCTAATAGAAAATAATACTTTTCACTGGTCGAGTGAAGTCCACAGCACACCCGCGAGGACTAAAATTCATATTATCCATTTGACTAGTTGTGTATTTACATATATAATTAGTCTATGTTTTTTAGCTTAGATAGTTTTGCGCTAATTGGTATAGGTGCTATTAAAGTATCAGTAGAAGTTCATATCTCCAATGGCTTACCTTCATTTACCATAGTGGGTCTTCCTGATAAAGCAATTAACGAATCAAGGCAGAGAGTTAGGGCTGCTATTATAAATAGTGATTTTAAATTTCCAATGAAAAGGATAATTATAAATCTTTCTCCTGCCAATATAAAAAAAGAGGGTGCATTCTATGATTTGCCAATAGCTGTATCTATTCTTGCTGTGAGCGGTCAGGTTGATAGTAATTACTTTAAACAATCATGCTTTATTGGTGAACTCTCTCTTGACGGTATGATCAATACAGTCAGGGGAATAATCTCTATGACTGAAAGAGCAGTGTTAATTAGGAAAAAATATTTTTTTGTTCCTGACAGAAATTCTTTTCAAGCATCTATTTTAAAAAATATCAATATAATACCCTGCAGGAATTTAAAAGAAATACTAGGATTTCTATCTGATAAAAAAAAATTGTTTAAAAATATTTATAGAACCCCTAATAATTTTTTTAATGATAATAATCATTATGATATTGATATGTCAGATATAAAAGGACAATTAAAGGCGAAAAGAGCATTAGAGATTGCTGTAAGTGGAATGCATAATATTATGATGGTTGGACCCCCGGGAGCAGGTAAAACAATGCTTGCAAACAGGGCTATTACAATAATGCCTGATTTAAGTTTAGAAGAAAGTATTGAGGTTACAAAAATTTATAGTTTGTATAAAGAATATAATGGAGAATTAATTAATAAAAGACCATTCAGAAATCCCCATCATACAATTTCAAGAAACAGCTTTGTTGGCGGTGGAATAATACCAAAACCAGGTGAAATAAGTCTATCACATAGAGGGGTTTTATTTTTAGATGAGTTTTCACAATTTCCAAATAATATTATAGAGGACTTAAGGCAACCTTTGGAAAATAAAAAAGTAATTATATCCAGAAACAACATATCAAATTATTTTCCATGTAATTTTATGCTAATTGTTGCTATAAATCCATGCTACTGTGGATTTTATGGTGATGAAAGAAGAGAATGTATTTGCAGTATAAGAGAAGTAAGAAAATTTTGGAAGAAACTGTCAGGACCAATTCTAGATAGGATAGATATGAGAGTTTATGTTCCCAGATTAAAGAAAGATGATTTTTTTAAAGATGATTCTATTGAAAAATCATCTGAAATTAGAAAAAGGGTAAGAAAATGTATAAACTTTAGAAATAGACAGTTTAGAGGTAGAAAAATTCATTATAATTCAGAAATAAACATTAATTTAATTAATTTATGGCTTAAGGAGAATAAAAAGGTAAGGGAATTATTACCAAAAATGTTAGAAATATATAATCTAACTGCAAGGGGTATAGTGAGTGTATTAAAAGTATCAAGGACAATTGCAGATTTAGACAATTGTGAAAATATTCAGATTCCACATATTATGGAAGCTTTACAGTATAGGACTAAGATTAATATTGTAGATGAATAAATGAAAAATATTAGTGATATCAGTAAAAAAATATTATATTTGATTTCTGATTCTAAGATCAAACCTTCAGATTTTATAAAAATATATAAAAGAAATAATTTTGATATTAAAGGGACATTAAATTTTTTTCTTAGTAATAAAGTTGAAGAATTGAAGCTTGGTTTAGATTTCCGGCAGAATAATCAGAGTAACATTAGAATTATAAGCGAGAAAGAAATTTGTAATATTTTAAAAGACATTGAACAAGAGAAGTATGATATTATAAATATTTCAGAGGACAGTTATCCAGAGATATTGAAACAGATACATTTCCCTCCGCCTCTATTATTTTTTAAGGGCAGTAAAATACATAATTCAAAATTTAATATTGCAGTTGTAGGAACCAGAAAATGTACGTCATACGGAAAAGAGGCTGCAAAATATATATGCCGGCAATTATCAAAAATAGGAATAACGATAGTTAGCGGAATGGCTCTTGGGATAGATAGATATGCTCATGAAGAGGCAATAAAAGAAAGTGGCGGGAGTATTGGTATATTAGGATGCGGCATTAATAATATATATCCTCCTGAGAATAAATTTTTATATAAAGATATTTTAGAAAATGGCAGTATTGTTTCTGAATTTTTTCCTGACATTCCTCCCTTAAGAACAAACTTTCCAGCAAGAAATAGAATTATAAGTGGTTTAAGTATGGGAGTGGTTGTGATTGAAGCAGGAGAAAAGAGTGGTGCAATGATAACTAGTGAAATTGCTTTAATGCAGAATAGGGAGGTTTTTGTAGTTCCAGGAAGTATTTTTAGAGATGAAAGTAGAGGCTGTAATAGACTAATAAAAAACGGGGCCAAATTAGTAGAGGATATAGATGACATATTAGAAGAGTTAAATCAATATCTCTGTTATGATTTAAAAATTTATAATAGAAGTAATAAAAATAAAATGATTTATAGAGAGAGTGAAAAATTAAATAGCGCTATTGATAGCTTAAATAGGGATCAGGAAAGAGTATTCAAGTGCATAGGTTATAAGTCAAAAAGCATTGAAGAGATCGTAAATCTATCAAATTTGAGTATAAATAAAGTCATTAGTGTAATAACGGAACTTGAAATAAAAAAAATGATAAAAGAAAAAAATATAAATAATTATTCAAGAATAATCTAGGAATTTATAAATTTTTTAAGAATTAATTATGATTTTGTATGATGCATTATACAAAGATCTGAGAGAAAATAGATAAGACTTGTTTATTTTTTTAAGAAAATATCTATAATAAAATAAGTATAATATTATAAAATTATAGATTGTATTATTTAAACAGGATTTTTAGTATTTTTTAATGGAATAAAGTAATAAATTAATAGGAGGGGAAAAGTGGCTTTTAGGAGGAAAAGAATAGAGAGACCAAAAAATCAACTTGGATATGCATTGTTTAGATTTGATAATATTATTAAAAAAGACTTAAAAAAAGTTATAAATTGTATTTTAAAAAAGAAAATTATAAATCCTAAAAAAGCAGATGTAATACTAGATAAGGTTTTTTATAAATTAGATATTATATTGGATGATATATCAATGGATAATTTTAAAACTGATTATATGTCAGATAAAGTAAGATATTTAATAATTGATATGGTAAATAAATTTAAATGTTTTTTTAATAAAGCTAAATCATGTGATTTTATTCCTGAAAAGATTCAAAGTACAATAACTGTTGAATATTTAAACTCGGTATTTGATGAAAGAGAAAAAATAAAAAAGAAGATGAAAGATATAGAAAGTGATTATCTATAAGAATGAATTTAGAAGAAAGTTTAAAATTATATATAAGACACATAAAGTATGAAAAAAATTTATCCCCGAATACTATCAGATCATATAATAAAGATATAAATCATTTTATTGATTATATAAAAGGACTAAAAATTGAAAATATTTCGGATTTAAGCTTGGATATATTTAGAAAATACTTAAAATTTTTGGATAATTTTAAGTATTCTAATAGGACTATTATTAGAAAATATTCTTCACTTATAAATTATTTCAAATTCCTTGAGATAAACAATTATTTAAAAGGTGAACTTACTCAATTAATAAATCCACCACGAAAATATCAAAGATATTACTCTTTTCTATCTCAAAATGAGTTAAATGAATTGCTTAGCTGCATTGAGACTTCTGATTATATTGGTATAAGAAACAGGACATTAATTGAGGTGTTGTATTCTACTGGAGCTAGAGTTAGTGAAATTGAGAATATAAATCTAGAAGATATTGATTTTAAAAATAGTGAAATAAAAGTTAAAGGAAAAGGTAATAAAGAAAGAATAGTTTACTTAAATCATAATGCAAGATTCTGGCTAAATAAATATTTAAATATCAGAGATAATTTTAGATCTTCTGTAAACAGGGAATTATCAAATAGAGAAAGCCAATTGTTTCTAAATAAATTTGGTGGAAGATTAACTGCAAGAAGTATTAGAACAATACTGAAAAAATATCTAAAAAAAGCAGGTATTAAAAAGAATATAAGTCCACATGATATAAGACATAGTTTTGCAACCCATCTTTTGCAGGAAGGTGCAGGAATAAGAGAAATACAGGAGCTATTAGGACACGAAAATATTTCAACTACTCAAATATATACTCACTTGAATATAAAGAAATTAAAAAAAGATTATAAAGATTTTCACCCCAGAGCTAATTAATTGGGCAAGTTTTCCATCTAAGAATATTTGCTCATTAAAATAGATTATGATAAACTTTAACGTTGAAATTACACACACTACTTACAGCATTATGGTGATTTTTTGTAATTGTTAAAGTAGTGGAGGAAAAACCATAATATAAAGGAGGAAAAATTTTGAGTATTGTAACTATGAAACAACTATTAAAAGTAGGAGTGCACTTTGGTCATCAAAGTAAGAAGTGGAATCCAAAGATGAAAAAATATATATATACTGAAAAAAACGGTATATATATAATTGACCTACAGCAAACTTTGCAATTAATTATCGAAGCTCACGAATATGTAAAAGAAATTGTAGTAAATGATGGAGTAATTTTATTTGTAGGCACTAAGAAACAAATACATGATATAATCGAGAATTATGCAAAAGAATGTGAAATGCCATATGTAAAAAATAGATGGTTGGGAGGAACTCTTACTAATTTCAATACTATCATAGGTAGAACTAATAGAATTGAAGAAATAGAAGAAATGGAAAAATCAGGGATATTTGATAAGTTGCCAAAGAAGGAAGTTCTAGGTATTAGAAAGGAATATGATAAACTAATTTATAATATGGGTGGAATAAGAAATATGAAAAAATTGCCTGATGTTCTATATATTATTGATCCAAATAAGGAAGAGATAGCAGTAAATGAAGCTAGAAAGTTAGGAATACCAATTGTGGCAATAACTGATACAAATTGTGACCCTGATAAAATTGATTTCATTATACCTGGAAACGATGATGCAATAAGATCCTGCAGTCTTATAACAAGCATAATATGCGAAGCAGTTAAAAAAGGTAAAGAGCAAAAAACTAAAATTGATAAAAGTCCAAGAATAACGAAGGTAAAGAGTAAGGTAAGAGATAAAGAGTAAGAAGAAAAAAATAACAATAAAATCAGTAAATGAATAAAAAAATCACCAGCAAGGAGAATAAATATTAGGGGGAATAATGAAAATAACTGCAGATATGGTAAAAGAGTTAAGAAAAGAAAGTGGAGTTGGAATGATGGACTGCAAGGAAGCTCTTGTAGAATGCAACGGAGATTTTAAAAAAGCTGGTGAATATTTAAGGGAAAAAGGGCTTTTAAAAGCTTCTAAAAAATCAACAAGAGCTGCTAAGGAAGGTGTAATAGACAGTTATATACATCTTGGTTCAAAAATAGGTGTATTGCTTGAGATTAATTGTGAAACTGATTTTGTGGCAAGAAATGAGGTTTTTAAGAATTTGGTGCATGATATTTCTCTACATATTGCTGCAGCTGCACCATTATATATATCAAAAGACGATGTGCCCGGCGAATTGATTGAAAAAGAAAAGGAAATATACAAAAAACAGGCATTAAATGAAGGAAAACCAGAGAAAATTATTGATAAAATTGCCGAAGGTAAACTAAAAAAATATTATGAAGAAAATTGTTTACTTAATCAACTTTTTGTAAAAGATAATAACATTACAATTGAAGAATTTGTTAAGCAGAATATTTTAAAAATAGGAGAGAACATAGTAATCAAAAGATTTACAAGATATGTTTTAGGTGAGAAAAGTTAATATCTAAAATTATATTTATGAATTTATAATAATGAAAAAAATAAAGTATAAAAGAGTTCTTTTAAAGATAAGCGGAGAAGCATTATTAGGCAAATCTAGTTATGGAATTGACTCAAATGTGATGGATGATATTGCTGCCCAGATAAAAGAGGTAGTAGAGATGGGAGTAGAAATAGCAGTTGTTGTTGGAGGTGGAAACTTCTGGAGAGGTGTTTCTGCCAGTTCAAATGGTATGGATAGAACTACAGCGGACTATATCGGAATGCTTGCTACTATCATGAATGCATTAGGGCTTCAAAACGCTTTAGAAAAGAAAGAGATTTGGACCAGAGTTCAAACTTCAATATCTATGCAAGAAATTGCAGAACCTTTTATCAGAAGACGTGCTATAAGGCATCTTGAAAAAAGAAGAGTAGTTATATTTGCAGGAGGTACGGGTAATCCTTATTTTACAACTGATACTGCAGCTGCATTAAGAGCTCTTGAAATAAATGCAGAGATTATTTTTAAAGCAACTAAAGTTGACGGTGTTTACGATAAGGACCCTAAGAAATTCAAGGATGCAAAAAAAATTGATATTATTAATTATATGGAAGTACTGAAGAAAAACTTAAGAATTTTAGATTCTACAGCAACTTCTCTATGTATGGAAAATAATTTACCTATTATAGTATTTGATATAACAAAATATGGAAATATAAAAGGTGTTATATTAGGAGAAAAAATTGGCACTTTAGTTATGAAGGAGTGATTAAAATTAAAGATAAAATAATTTTAAATGTGGAAAATAAAATGAAGCAATCTCTAGATAGCATCCAACATGAATTTAATACAATAAGGACTGGCAGGGCTTCAGCAGCACTTCTTGATAGAATTTTTATTGATTATTATGGTAGTAAAACTCCGTTAAAGCATATTGCAAATGTAAGTATACCTGAAACAAGATCAATAATAATCTCTCCATATGAACCAAAATTTTTAAATGAAATTGAAAAGCAGATTTTGGCTTCTGACTTAGGAATAAATCCTACTAATGATGGGAAAATAATAAGGCTTACAATTCCTCAATTAAATGAGGAAAGGCGTATAGAACTGGTTAAATTAATTAAAAGAATTGCTGAAGATGGAAAAGTTTCTATCAGGAATATAAGAAGAGATATAAATAATGATATAAAAAAAATTGAAAATAGAGGCGATATTACAAAAGATGATAAAGTAGATCTGCAACAAAAAGTTCAGAAAATAACAGATAAATATATTGGTAAAATTAATGAATCCCTGTCTTTAAAAGAAGAAGAAATTATGGAAGTGTAGGTAAATATTTTGAATTCTATTTCTTCTATTTCAGATTCACTAGCAGTTCCAACTGTAAGCGAATTGAAAAAAAATAAAATTCCTTCCCATGTAGCAATTATAATGGACGGAAATGGTCGCTGGGCATTAAAGAGAAATCTTCCAAGAATAAGTGGTCATAGGAAGGGAGTGATAGTTCTTAAAAATATTGTAATTATATGTAAAGAATTAGGGATTAAATATCTTACTGTCTATTCTTTTTCAAGTGAAAATTGGCAAAGACCTAGAATTGAAATCAAAAGTTTGATGAAGTTATTTTTAGATTCTCTTAAAAGGGAATTGGAAGATCTAAATAAAAATGGCGTTAGATTAAAACTAATAGGACAGAGAGAGACAATACCTACAAAAATTCTTAAAACCTTTGAACATAGTGAACAGAAGACAAAAAATAATAAAGAGCTTTTTTTTAATATAGCATTTAATTACGGTTCCAGGCAGGAAATAATAGATGCTGTCAAAAAAATATATAGTGCTGCTAAAAATAATTTTATTAATATTGATAATATGGACACAAAAACTTTTTCAAATTTTTTATATACTGATGATTTTCCAGATCCTGATTTATTAATAAGGACAAGTGGGGAAAGTAGAATAAGTAATTTTCTACTTTGGCAGATTGCTTATACTGAGCTTTATTTTACAAAAACTCTTTGGCCTGATTTCAGTAAAAAGCATTTTTTAAAGGCCATATATAATTTTCAAAGAAGAAGTAGAAGATTTGGTAAGTTATAATTATTCTTATGGATTTTTTTAAAGTTTTACTTCAATATATTCTTGCTATTTTTGGACTTTCATTAATTGTTTTTGTCCATGAACTAGGTCATTTTATCTTTGCAAGGATAAGTGGGATGTATGTATCTGATTTCTTCATTGGTTTTGGTCCAAAACTTTTTAAATTTAAATCAAAAAGTGGAACAAATTATGGGGTAAATATAATCCCATTTGGAGGATATTGTAGAATACTAGGAATGACCAGGAGTGAGGATATTCCAGAAGATAAAAAGGATAATGCATTTTTTAATAAACCTTTTTTTAAAAAGTTTCTCACTATTATTGGCGGAGTTGGAATGAATGCAGTATTTACTGTAATTTTAATTGGAATTTTCCTTAGTATGGGAGTTTTTACTTATGTTAATGTTGTTGATTATATAGAACCTGGCACACCTGCAGAAATTTGTGGAATTAAAGAAGGTGATAAAGTAATTGCATTAAATGATGAAATTATTGGAAGCTGGGAGGATTTTTCAACCTCAACAAAGAGACATCCAGGTGAAAAAGTTATTTATACAGTTGTCAGAAATGGTGAAGAAATTAAAATTGAAGTAGAGTTAGAAAATTTAAATAATGAAGGTTTTTTAGGTATAGGTCCTAAAGCAATAAAAGAAAGTATGGGTTTTATTGATATTGTAAAAGAAAGTTTTATAATGACCTGGGATATTGGTAAATCTTATATAAAATTATTTGGAATGCTATTTTCCGGTCAACTATCTTTTGAAGAAGCAAGGCCTGTGTCGCCTATTGGAGTAATAAGTATTTTTCAACAATCTGCTGCTATGGGTATTCAGAATTTTATTCTTTTTATGGGATTAGTTTCATTACTTATAGCATTTGGGAATTTACTTCCCATATTACCTGTAGATGGCGGTCAGCTAGTTGTAATAACTTTTGAAGCAATAAGGAGGCGGCCTATATCAAGGAAAGTTTTTGAAATATATAATACAATTGGAATAGTTTTTATTATTTCAATATTTGTAGTAGCAATAGTATTTGATATTATAAAACCTTTTAATTTGCAGAATATGTAGAAATTATATAAAAATGGTAATTAAAAGAAGAAAAACAAAGGTTATTAAAGTAGGAAAATTAAAAATAGGGGGAGCTAATCCCATATTAGTTCAGTCTATGACAAAAAATAAAATAGAGAACTTAAAAAAGATTAAGTCAGAAATAAAAGAACTAATTAATTGTAATTGTGAAATTATTAGATTGGCAATACCCAATAGAAATTCAATCAATTATTTAAAATCTTTAATGAGTGAAAAAATATTTAGTATTCCTATTGTGGCAGACATTCAATTTGATTATAAATTAGCTCTTGATTGTCTTGATATAGGAGTAGATTGTATAAGAATAAATCCTGGTAATATTGGAAATAAAAATAGGTTAGCAGAAATTATAAAAAAAGCAGTACAAAAAAAAGCAGCTATTAGAATTGGGGTTAATTCAGGATCAATAGAAAAGAAAATTTTTAATAAGAATAATGGCAATATAGTAGAATCAATGGTTGAAAGCGCATTGGAAAATGTAAGATTTTTTGAAAAGTTAGAATTTTATAATTTTAAAATATCTGCAAAAGCATCATCAGTATTAGATACTGTCAATGTTTATAAAATATTATCTGAGAAAATTAATTACCCACTTCATCTTGGAGTAACTGAAGCTGGAACTTTAGTAAGGGGTTCTATAAAATCATCAGTAGGAATGGGAATACTATTAGCTAAAGGAATAGGAGATACAATAAGAGTATCCTTAACTGGAAAATCTGTAGATGAAGTTAAAGCAGGATATTTAATTTTAAACAGTCTTAATTTAAGAAAATTTGGTGTTGATATAATATCATGTCCTACGTGTGGAAGAACACATGTAGATTTAATAAATTTTGCAAATGAGATTGAGGATATAACAAAGAATATTAAAAAAGGATTAAAGATAGCTGTGATGGGTTGTATTGTTAATGGGCCAGGAGAAGCAAAAGAGGCTGATATAGGAATAGCATTTGGAAAGAAAAAAGCAGCAATTTTTGTTAAAGGTAAAATATTAAAAAGATTAGATATAAATAATATTTTAAAAGAGTTTGTAAAAGAACTTAATAAGATAGTTTAATTTAGAAAAAGGAGCTATGTTGAAATACTCAGAATATTATATTAATACTTTAAAAGAGAAACCTAGTAAATCAGAATTAGCCAGTTATTCATTAAGTTTAAGAGCAGGATTGATAAGGAAGATTGCATCAGGCATATACGCATTTTTACCTTTAGGATTTAAGGTTTTACAGAAAATAGAAAACATAGTTAGAGATGAAATGAACAGGGCAGGAGCAATTGAATTACTTCTACCAGCTATTCAGCCATCAGAATTATGGATTAAATCTGAAAGATGGGATGAATACGGTCCTGAAATGTTCCGATTGAAGGATAGAAATAATAGAGATTTTTGCTTAGGGCCGACTCACGAAGAATTAATTACTTATCTTTCTTACCTGGATATAAAATCGTATAAAGATTTGCCAGTAAATTTATATCAGATTCAGGTAAAATTTAGGGATGAGATTAGACCAAGGTATGGATTACTGAGGGCTAGAGAATTTATCATGAAAGATGCATATAGTTTTTCAGAAAATAGCAATGATTTAGAAAAAATATATAAGTCAATGCATAAAGCTTACTGTAGAATACTTGAAAGAATAAATCTTAAATATAAGGTTGTAAAAGCTGATTCAGGTCTAATGGGGGGAAAATCTTCTAATGAATTTATGGTTCTTGCAAAAAATGGAGAAGAACAAATAGTTTATTGTACAAAATGTGGCTATGCATCTAATTATGAAATGTCAGAGTTTGTTTTAGATGATAGGAAAATTGCAGAAGGTAATAAGGATTTTAGAAATATTAAAGAAATTAAGGAGGTAAAAACTCCCGGAATTACAAGTATTCAAAAATTAATAAAATTTTTAAAAATATCTCCTGAAAATATAGTAAAAACAATACTGGTAAAAACAATTGATAATAAATTATATGCAATTTTATTAAGTGGAGAAAAAGAATTAAATATTGGAAAAGTGGAAAAACTTTTAAAAACAAAAATAGAAATGATAGATGATCCAGAACTTGTTGATAGATTGAATATTGGTTACCTGGGGCCTGTAAGAATTGAAAAATCAGTAAAAATATATGCAGATAATTCTATAAAAGGAAAGATTAATTTTGTTGTTGGAGCAAATAAGAATAACTTCCATTTAATAAATGTTAATTATCCAAGAGACTTTACTATAGATTGCTGGGGAGATTTTACATATCCAACAACTGTAGATAAATGTATAAATTGTGGTGAAAAATTAAGTTTTGAAAAAGGAATTGAAGTTGGTCATATATTTAAGTTGGGTAAAAAATATAGCACTAAATTAAATGCAACGTTTTTAGATAAAAAAGGAAAGAAAAAACCATTTGTAATGGGATGCTATGGAATTGGAGTAAGTAGAATATTAGCAGCAGTTTTAGAACAGATGCATGATGAAAATGGAATAATATGGCCGCCTTCGATCGCGCCTTTTATGGTGGATCTTATCATTACAAATGTAGAAGATGAATATCTAAAGGCAACATGTGAAAAGATCTATAAAGACCTAAAAAAATCAAATATAGAAGTGCTGTATGATGATAGAAATGTAAGAGTAGGAGTGAAGTTTAATGATGCTGAATTAATAGGAATTCCTCTTAGATTAATTGTCGGTAAAAAGTATGTGGATAGTAAAAAAATTGAAGTTGAATATAGAAAAGATGGTAAAAAAGTAGAAATCTCTATTAAAGATATTAATAAATTCATAAAGGATTTTAAGAGTAAAAATTGCTGCTAAATTTATTAAATCCATAAATTTAAGTTTACTGTTTTGCTACAGTTAAAAGATAAAACTTATTATTTACCTATAATTTCAATTATTAATGAATAAAAATAACGAAAATCAATTTATCAAAATTAAAGGAGTTTTAGAGAAGATTATCTTTAAAAATCCTGAAAGTAATTTTGTTATTGGTAAACTAAGAACTGAAGTTGATAATGAGTTAATAACAATAATTGGAAACGCTATAGAACTTAAATGCGGAGAAAATATTGAAGCTAGTGGAAAGTGGGTTTTAAATAAAAAATATGGTAAGCAATTTAAAATTGAAAGTATTGAAACTTTTGTTCCAGCCACTATTGAAGGATTAGAAAAATATTTAGGTTCGGGTTTAATAAAGGGTATTGGTCCTGTAATGGCAAATAAAATAGTCTCAAAATTTAAACTGGATACGTTAAAAATATTAGATAATGAACCCGAGCAGTTAATAAAAATTGAAGGCTTTGGAAAAAAAAGAGTAAATATGATTTTAAAAGAATGGAATAAACACAAGGATATCAGAGAAGTAATGATTTTCTTACGGTCTTATGGTATTAGCAATAATTATTCAATGAAAATTTATAATTTTTACGATAAAAATGTAGTAAATGTAATAAAACAAAATCCTTATAGATTGATTAATGACATTCAAGGAATAGGATTTAAAACAGCTGACAGGATAGCAGAAAAGGCAGGTATTGGAAAAGACTCAATGTTCAGGATTAGGTCAGGAATTATTTATCTACTTAACAAGATTGAAGATGATGGTCATTGTTATTTTCCATATGATAATTTTATTGAAATGTGTTCAGCATTTATGGAAGTTGATATGATAAAAATTACGCATGCTTTAGAAAGCTTAAAAAAAGAGGATAAAATATTCATTGAAGATGATGATACAAAAAAAATATATCTAAAGAGTATTTATGATGCTGAATTATATGTATCAAATAAGCTGGCAAAGATTGCTAAGGAGAATAAGAAAGTAAGGAATATAAAAAGTAAATATAATGATAAAGAATTTATTGAAATAATTAAAAGATTAGCAAAAGAAAATAATAAAAGCCTTGATTTTGTACAGATTGAAGCAATCAAACAAGCAATAATTAATAGTATATTAATAATAACTGGAAGCCCTGGAACGGGGAAAAGCACTATTTTGAATTTTGTTATAAAGTTCTTTGAAAATGAGAACGTTAAAGTTATATTAGCTGCACCTACAGGCAGAGCTTCTAAAAGATTAAGTGAAACAACTGGCAGAGATGCAAAGACTATACACAGGCTTTTAAAGTATCAACCAAAATTAAATAAATTTATAATAAATAAAAATAATCCTCTAGTTGCTGATGTAATAATAATTGACGAAGCATCTATGATAGATATAAGGCTTTTAAAAAGTTTTCTAGAAGCTGTAAGAAATGATACCAGTATTATTTTTGTAGGTGACAATAATCAACTTCCATCAGTAGGACCTGGGAATGTTTTAGGGGATATGATAAATTCTGATAAATTCCCAGTTGTTGAACTGAAGAAAATATACAGGCAGGAAGGAAAGAGTCTAATAATTTATAATTCTCATAGAGTGAGAGATGGAGTATTCCCAATAATAAGCAAACCAAAATATAATGATTTCTTTTTTATTGAAAAAGTAGAACCAAAGGAAGTAGTTAATATGATTATTAATTTAATATCGGAAAAAATTCCCCGGAGGTTTAATTATAATCCCTTTTCAGATATACAGGTTTTGGTTCCTACAAATAAAGGGATAGTTGGTGTAAATAATTTAAATATAGAGATACAGGCTAAGATAAACTCAAACAGTTTTGGTATTTTTAATAATAATATAGGCTATAAACTAAGTGATAAAGTTATCCAGTTAAAAAATAATTACGATAAAGATATTTATAATGGTGATATAGGCTTTATAAAAAAAATTGATTTGGAAAAGAAGGAGATCGATGTCGACTTTGATGGAAAATATGTTAATTATAATTTTTACGAGTTAGATGAAATAAGTTTATCTTATGCCATTTCAATTCATAAATCCCAGGGCTCTGAGTTTAAATGTGTAATAATTCCAATTCTAACTTCTCATTATATGTTATTACAAAGAAATCTTCTCTATACTGCAATTACAAGGGCAAAAGAAGTTGCTATTGTTGTTGGCAGTAAAAAAGCAATAGGAATGGCCATAAATAGAAATATTGTTAAAGATAGATATACAGGTCTAAAAAAATTGCTAAATAATAATAATAAAAATTAATTTATATTGACTTAGATTGATGGTATAAGTTAGAATAATAACAAGAATTTTAAAAAATAAGTTTGCTTGGTTTGTAATATAATTTGTACTGATTTTTACTAAATTAAATAAAAATTAACAATTAATTATAAAGGCATTAGATAAGAATAGAAATTAAACAATTAATAAAGATTTTATATGTTATTTTATAAGAATAAAATATTTTTAAGAATTAATTATTAATTGTGATGTTTAATTAAAAAAAGTTGGCATAGTTATTTGAAAATTAATTGTTAATATATGTTAATGTTGAATGGGTTAGTTAGATAATTAAAAAAATTTATTAAAATTAACATATTAATAATTATTAATAAATTAAAAATTATATATAAAAAAGAAGAAGTACAATATATATTATAAGTCGAGCAAATGCTCGACTTTTTATTTTAAGGAGGAAGGTTTATATGACTTTTTTAACACTAGTAAAATTTATTTCAGTAGGTTTAGCTATAGCAGGTATAGGATTTGTAATAGGTTTTTATTACCGAAAGTTATTAATAGATTCCAGATTAAATTCTGCAGAAAGTACTGCTAGGAGAATGTTGGAGGATTCTAAAAAGGAATCAGAAAATTTAAGGAAAGAGGCAATTGTTGGGGGAAAAGAAGAAATACAGAACTTAAAAATAAGAAATGAAGAAGAAATTAAAAACCAAAGATCTGAGATACAAAAAATTGAAAATAGAATAATGTCTCGAGAGGAATCATTAGATAAAAAATCAAACTACCTTGAAAAGAAAGAAGGTGGCTTAAATGCAAGGGAAAAGGATATGGATAGATTAAAAACTAATCTCGATGATTTAATAAAAAAGGAAATATTTAGACTTGAAGCTATAGCAGAATTAACTAAAGATGAAGCTAAAGCAATATTAATGAAAAAAATAGAAGAAGATGCAAAATATGAATGTGCAAAGGAGATTAGAAAAATTGAAGCTCAAACTAAGGAAGATGCTGATAAGATTTCAAAAAAAATAATAGCTCAGGCTATCCAAAGATGTTCTATAGAGCATACAAGTGAAACAACAGTATCAGTGGTAAATCTACCAAATGATGAAATGAAAGGAAGAATAATTGGTAGAGAAGGAAGGAATATTAGAGTTTTTGAAAATCTTACAGGAATTAATATTATAGTAGATGATACTCCAGAAGCTGTAATATTGTCCTCATTTGATCCTGTCAGAAGAGAAATTGCAAGAGTTACACTTGAAAATTTAATAATGGATGGAAGGATACATCCTACAAGGATTGAAGAAATGTATGAAAAAGCAAGTAAACTTATAAATAATGAAATTAAAATGGAAGGCGAGCAAGCAATATTTGATATAGGAATATCTGAGGTAAATTCAGGTATAATAAAAGTACTGGGAAGATTGAAATACAGGACAAGTTACGGGCAAAATGTTCTTCTTCACTCAAAAGAAGTTGCATATGTGGCAGGAGTGATTGCTTCTGAATTAGGTTACAACATTAAAAAAGCTAAAAGAGCAGGGCTTCTGCATGATATAGGAAAAGCACTAACTCATGATATTGAAGGTTCACATGCGATTATAGGTGCAGAACTTGCAAAAAGACTTCATGAAGATGAAGAAATATGTCATTCTATTGAAGCACATCATAATGAAATTGAAACAGAAACTATACTGGATATAATAGTTCAAGCTGCTGATTCAATATCAGGATCAAGGCCTGGAGCAAGAAGAGAGACTTTGGAAAATTACATAAAAAGGTTAGAAAGCCTGGAAAAAATTGCTACTGATTTTACAGGAATAGAGAAAGCTTTTGCTATTCAAGCTGGCAGAGAAATTAGGGTAATGGTTAAACCTGAAGAAATTGATGATGATAAGTCCTCTGTAATTGCAAGAGACATAGCAAAAAAGATAGAAAGTGAAATGGATTACCCTGGACAAATAAAAGTAACAGTCATTAGAGAAAGTAGAGCTATAGATTATGCAAAATAATTCAGATATCAGCAGGTTTTTATCTGAACTAAATATTAAAAAAGAATTAAATATAGAGGAAGATTTAGGAAATGGTTATGTAAAGCTAAAAGTTTCTGAAGCAGAAAGAAGGCAGGCACTACAAGATATAAATTGTGTTGAAGATATAATCATAGAACTGTTAAGGAATAGTAGAGACGCTAATTGTAAGAATGTATTTATAGGAACAAAAAAAATTGAAGATAAAAGAAGGATATTATATTTTATTGATGATGGTGTGGGTATTCCTCCTAAATTTCATAATATTATCTTTGAATCAAGAGTGACTTCAAAACTTGAAGATGGCAAGAAGGATAATTATGGTTTTCATGGTAGAGGAATGGCTTTATTTTCTATAAAGTTAAATATAGATGAGATAAAGGTAACATATTCTAATACTGAAAGAGGAACTTCTATATATCTAAATATAGACTTAGAAAATATTACAGAAAAAAGGGACCAGTCTGTATTACCTGAAATAAAAAGAGTTAATGGTAAATTTGAAATAATAGGAGGAGTAAATAATATAATAAAAACAATATTAGAATTTAAATTGAGAAATAGAGACATAAATTTCTATTACGGAACACCTACTCAAATTATTTCTACGATAAGAAATAAAGCAATAAATTTAAATAAAAGTAATAAATTACCAGTATTTGACAAGTGGGATAATTTTTATAGGTACATTAACAATAATGAAGTAAAATTAATAGAATTTCCATCTCTGACTAATAATTATAATTTATTAGAAGAAATATCTAAAAAAATATTTAATATTGATTTATCTCCGAGAAATATTCAGAGGATTATTTATAATGAAATAAATACTTTAAATTCTATTGATTTGAATTTAACTGATGATTATAATAAAGAACATACTAGTGTTGTAGGATTAAACTCAAAATATAATAGTAATAAAAAAAATAAAGGTGGAATAAAGCTTTATGACGAGTTAAGACTTTCAAGCAGGTTTAATGATAAAGAGATAAAAACAATAGTAGACTTAGTCGAAGAAGAAGTTTTAAAGCTTGGCAGTAAATACTTTATCACACTGAAAAATAAAGTAGAATTCAAAAGAGCTAATAATGCAATAAAATTAATAATAGAATTAAAGCAAAAAGATTGAACAAAAAAAAGAAAATATGAAATTACTTAAAGTTTCTTCAAAATCCAAACCAAATTCTGTTGCAGGTGCGATAGCAGGTATAATCAGGGAAGAAAGTAAAGTTCAAATCCAAACTATTGGAGCAGGCGCATTGAACCAATCAATAAAAGGGGTAGCAATAGCCAGGGGTTATATTGCTCCTACCGGGCAGGAGCTTGTATGTATTCCCTTTTTTAAAGATATTGAAGTAAATGGGGAAATAAAAACTGCTATTGTTCTAACTGTTGAAATAAAATAAATTTTTTAATCATTTTTTATTTGAAATAATCATTTTTGTCTTAACTATTTAAATTCTTTTTATGAAGGAAAAAATTAATGAATTTTTTTATTAAGACTTTTGGCTGTCAAATGAATGAATATGATTCAGAGAGGATTTCTTATTTATTAGAAAGCAATGGCTACAATGAGTCTACTGACATTAATAAAGCAAATATAATAATATTTAATACATGTGCAGTAAGAGAAAAAGCAAAAAATAGATTATATGGACATATTGGTAATTTAAAGAAATTAAAAAGTAAAAATCCTGACCTGTTAATATGTATAGGCGGGTGCACAGCTCAAAATTTAAAAGAGAAATTATTAATAGATTTCCCGTATATAGATATTGTCTTTGGAACTCATAATATACCTGAACTACCTGAGCTTATCAAAAGAAAGAACTCATTAAATAATAATATATGCTTGATAAGGGAAAAAGGATCCGACAGGTTCATATATAAATCGAAAAGATATTTAAATTTTAAAGCTTATGTTCCAATTATAATAGGTTGTAATAATTATTGTTCTTACTGCATAGTACCATATGTAAGAGGAAAAGAAATATCAGTACATCCAGATAAAATTATAAAACATGTTAAAAAACTTGTTCTGGATGGCGTTTTAGAAATAACATTATTAGGCCAGAATGTAAACTCTTATGGAAGAGATTTGATAAGTAATGGTAAAAAAAATATTAATTTTTCAAATCTTTTAAAAAATATTTCAGGAATCAGAGGCCTGCGTAGGATAAGATTTGTAACATCACATCCAAAAGATTTTTCAGATGATATAATTTTTACTATAAAGGAAAATGAAAACATTGCAAAACATATTCATCTGCCACTGCAATCAGGCGCTGATAGGATATTAAAAAAAATGAATAGAAAGTATACAGCTGAACAGTATTTAAAAATAGTAAGACTTGTAAGAAAAGAGATACCAAATTGCTCTATCACAACAGATATTATTGTAGGATTTCCAGGTGAAGATGAAGAAGATTTTAGGCAGACTCTAAATTTAGTAAAAGAGGTAAGGTTCGATAGGGCTTTTACTTTTATTTACTCAAATAGAGAAGGAACTGGAGCTTATAATTTATACGATAATAAAACTTTAAAAGAAAAAAAGGTAAGATTTTTAAAATTATTAGAAATTCAAAATAAAATTTCACTTGAGGAAAATAAAAAGTTAATTGGGAAAAAGTTTGAAGTACTAGTTGAAGGTTTTGGTATTAAAGGCAAAGATATTCTTAAGGGCAGACTTGAAAATAACTTAATTGTTAATTTTAAAGGAAGTAAAAAAGATATTGGGAAGTTTAAATATATAGAAATAATAGATACAAAAACTTTTTATCTTAAAGGTAAATTATACAAGTAAGAGTAAAGAGAAATTAAGAATAAAGTGAAATAATTTATATATTATTATGAAAATTTTAAAATATAAAGATTTAAAAATATTTAATGAAAAATTAAATAAGAACTATATAAATTATGATGTTTTAATAAAAAAGATTATAGAAAATAAAAAGGTTTTAATAATATGCGGCCCTACGTGTATTGGAAAAACAGAAATTGCATTAAATCTTGCAAGTATGCTAAAAACAAATATTATATCATTGGACTCTATACAGGTTTATAAGGGTATGAATATTGGTACAGATAAATATAATACAGAAAAATACGAAATTAAACAGTTCATGGTAGATATTATTAACCCAGACAAAATAATGACAGTTGTAGAGTTTAGGGATTTATGCAGGCTAAAAATAGAAAAATATTTTTTTTCAAAGAATAAAATACCAGTACTTGTCGGTGGATCAGGATTATATATAAGAGGAACTGTTGATAATCTGGAATTCATTCCTAAGTCAAATCCAAATATTAGAAAATCATTGTTAGGAAAAATAAAAAAAGATGGGTTAAATACTTTATATAGAAAACTAGAAAAAATAGACCAAAAATATGCTAGTAAAATAAGTAAAAATGATGAAAGAAGAATAATTAGAGCTCTTGAAGTTTATAAAATAACAGGAAAAACTTTTTCAAAATTTCAAAATAACTGGGAAAATAGAGAATCAATATACAAAAGTATTTTTATAGGGATAGAAATTGATAGATCTATTCTTTACAGGAAGATAGAAAATAGAGTGGACAGGATGTTTGATGACAACTTAATTGAAGAAGTAAAAAATTTGAAAAATAAAGGGTATGGCAAGAGCCGTAGTTTAAGACAAGCTATAGGGTATAAAGAAGTCTTAGAATATTTAGAGGGAGATAAAAGTCTTAAAGAATGTATTTTTGAAGTTAAAAAAAATACAAAAAGACTTGCTAAAAAACAATTAACATGGTTCAAAGCTGATAAAAGAATTAATTGGATAAGAGTAAATAATTATGATAATATTTTATACTCGATAAATGATATTATAAAAATAATCTGGAAAAATTCAGTTAACTGAAGAGGTTAAAATGAGAAAAATCAAATTTTCAAAATTTACTGGCCAGGGTAATGATTTTATTATAATGGATTCAACCATACAGCATTTAAAATTTTCTTCAGAGGAAATTTCTAAGATATGTAATAGAAATTTTGGAATAGG
>JACKQG010003027.1_pt1 | contig 21103 bp, 21 predicted proteins | sample 8237621 | NCBI WGS metagenome assembly JACKQG01 (sample SAMN15677084, study PRJNA649215) | marine metagenome | biome: marine; feature: Black Sea; material: saline water; isolation source: suspended particulate matter (SPM) from the Black Sea western gyre | collected 2013-06-09/2013-06-10 | depth... | reverse complement strand
TTACTCTTAATACACAAATCCTTTTTAATTTTTTCAATAGCATTTAATACATAATCTGGTGTTAAATTTGTTTTAAATGCTTTTATACCTATTGATTGAAGACGTTTGTGTGCATTATTGATAATACGTTCAAATGGAATTGGATAATTGATAATCTTCTTTTTTTCACCACCAAATACATATTTGATAAGAAATTCTTTGTCATTAAGCATTTCTTCAAAATGTTTAGTGCATTTTTTATAAGTATCTGCTTTAATTGTTTCAAATGCTTCTGTTGTCATATGAAGAGCAGGATTATCAGTTGATTTCAAATGATATTCTTGATTTATTTCTAAGGTATCCTTTTCAATAGTATTGATAACTTGTACCTCTATTTTACAACCATTCATACCATCTTCACCATAAATATATTGTATAATTGAACCAATAGCAGTTCTTACAGTATTATCATAGTGAATTTTAGAATCTTCCATTGCCTTTACTAATCTGCGTTGAATATATCCTGTCTCTGATGTTTTTACAGCTGTATCAATAAGACCTTCACGCCCACCCATCGCATGAAAGAATACTTCTTGTGGAGATAGTCCTGTGATGAAACTATTTTTGACAAATCCTCTTGCTTCTGGACCATCATCATACTTTGTAAAGTGAGGCAAAGTTCTATCTGTAAAACCATATGTAATACGTTTACCATCTACATTTTGCTGACCAACACAAGCAATCATTTGTGCAACATTTGTTTCCTTACCTTTTGATCCAGATTTAACCATATTAATCATTCTGTTTTTATTTTCATCAATTTGTGATAAACCAATTTTTCCAACTTCACTTGTTGTTTCATTGAGAATACCGATGATTTCACGTTCAATATATTCTTCATTATTAAAGATACTATTGTTATCAATTGTACCTCTGCGAATTTCATCAAGTTTATCATAAGCCTTAGTTTTCATTTCTTTGATTTTATTTTTAAGATTTTTGTCTGTTTCTTTATCAGTAACTAAGTCACTAATACCAACACTAAATCCGGCTGTAAGTAACCATCTACACACTAAGCGCTGTGTATTATCTAAAAATTTTCGCGTTTCAAATGGTCCATAATCGTGATATATTACAGGAATTAATCCTGTCGTAATACCGTGAAATACATTTTTATCTAGATTACCTTTTTCTAATTCACTATTATTTATAACTACTCTTTCGTCTTTTTTATTTTTTTTATTTATGTAGAGACCAGGTGGCAATATTTGCGAATAAGCTTCCTTTCCAGTATATGTATATTTTTTATCAGGTTTCTTTAAACTACCACCGAAATAACTATTAACCATTTGAATATTTGCCAGTGTTTTATCTTGTATATTTGTAATATCCTTCGTTAATCTATATGAACCCAATAATGTATCTTGAACAACTTCAATAATCGGCTTACCATCTCTCGGTGCCAATATCATATATGGAACAGCCGCTATATCCATTAGTTCATTCATTGTTTGAACACTTTGAGGACAATGCAAATTCATTTCGTCTCCATCAAAATCTGCATTATATGGAGGAGTATCTAGAACATTCAAGCGAAATGTTTGATATGGCATAATAACTACTTTATGACACATCATAGACATTTTATGTAAAGAAGGTTGTCTGTTAAATAGAACAAAATCACCATCTTTAAGATGTCTATGAACTACATCTCCATATTTTAAATCGTTAGAATTTTGTTTCAAATCCTTTGAATATTTTAGATTAATAGTTGTATTATTTTTTTTTATGTATTTTGCACCTGGCCAATTATTAGAACCATTCATTACAAGTTCTCTCATTTTTTCAATATTATATTGATTTACGGTTTCCGGAAAAGTAATATTGATAGCTACTTTAATAGGAACTCCCAATTCATCAATACTAATATAAGGGTCTGGTGTAATAACAGAACGTGCTGATTGATCTACGCGTTTACCATTAAGATTGCCTCTGATACGACCTTCCTTCTTTTTCATGCGGTCTGATACAGATTTAAGTTTACGACCATTTCTTTGTTGCGAAGGAGCTAATCCAGGTATTTGATTATTAATAAATGTAAATACATGATATTGTAGAAGCATAGTAATATACTTAATAGTATCTTCCGATGCTCCTTTATTGATTTTATCAATAATACTGTTATTAGTCTTAATAATATCACTAAGCTTATGTGTTAAATCATCTTCCCTTCTTTGACCATTCTCTTCAATAATACTAGGGCGAACAGCTGGTGGTGGAACAGGCAATATTGTGCAAATCATCCATTCTGGTCTATTCCATTTTGGATTAAATCCCATCATTTCCATTTCACGTTCAGTAATTCTTTTGAATATTTTGAGGATATCTTCAGCTGTAAATTCTTGTGATATTTTTTCATCTTTTTTTTTATCCTTCCATTCTGCAATAATTTTCATTGCATTTTCTTTATAAATTTTAGTAGGACGTAAAGCACCACATCCAACACCACCATCATCACCACAAGATCTTAACTTAGTTGTTGTATTACATAGTTTATAATAAGCCTCCCATCTTTTTTGATTATTTTTAATTGAAATAATTTTTGCCATATCGTTTTTAAAATCTTTATGTTCTGTATCTGGTGAAATTAAACATTTAGAACATTTATAGCAAACACAATTAAGTAGTTTTTTAACAATATCGAAAAACATTGCATGAAATACTGGTTTCGCTAATGCAATATGTCCAAAATGTCCTGGGCAGAAAATATTCTTTTGCTCGCAAGTACAACAAATACGATTATGTTCTAAAACTCCCATGCGCGAATCAAATAAACCACCAATAATTGGTTCGCTACCTGCATACGTATCTGTTTTATTGATTTCTACAACAGAGCGTTTGATAATTTCATCCGGTCCCAATACACTAAATTGAATACCTTTAACCTCTTGGATTTCAACTTTCTGGTCATTGTAAGATAGTTCTGGATAAATTGACATATCTCTTAATAATAGTAGTTAAAATAACTCGTCTTATGTTTAAATTATTTTTAAAAAAAATATCAATTTTTATTGCTTTCTAAATAAATTTGCAAAGTCTTCATAGAATAAATATATTAATGTATAAATATTGCTAATATTATTGAAACTACTATAAAATATCCATTTTTCTTACCTTTAAAAGGTACTCCTTGAAAAGGCATAGATAATAATGATATTATAAATGATGTAGGTAAAAAAATAGCAGCAACAATTGTCAATATACGAGATGTTCCAGAATCTAAATATGCTATTCTTTGCATAGTTCCATGTCTTGTTTGTTCTAAACTATCTTTTAGATTAACAACATTATTTTGAAAAACTTTAATGCGATTTTTAAATAATTCGTAATCATTATTATCTTTATTATCTTTATCATAGTTTATAACTATAATAATACGCGATACAATCAGAATCATATCATTAACAATATTATTGTACGATAAAATATAATATAACAATTTATCTAAATATTCAATCATTTTATAACTATTGAAAAAATCTAGCCATGTTACATGTTTTTTAATGACATATAGTATTTCATTAATTCTACGGTAATCTCTTTCGCATTTATCAATTATATTAATAAATAATTTTAATATTTTTGCATTTTTATCTATAAAGCTGAGCTTATCTATGTCATCTGTAATAATATATTTTTCTTTTTCTAAATAAAAAATTGTTTTATATATATATAGTCCTTGTATTATTTCCGTTAATAAACTCGAATAATCTAAGCCAGTTTCATATTGTGTATTTGCTCCTTTTAATTGCTTTGAATTATTATAATCAAGTATTGGTATACTAAGTGAAAAATAAAATTTTTTATCATTAACAATTAGTTTTTCTTTTTTCGTTAATATTTTATTAATTTTATTTTGGTCTAAATTATATTTATCTATATTATTATATGTAATAATGTTCATTATATAAATCTATTAGATATAGAATATTTTTTTAAATATTATAAATCTTAATTTTTCTTCTTGGTTTTTTCACATCAGTTATAGTAAACTTTCTTCTTGGTTTTTCCACATCAGTTATAGTAAACTTTATTCTTGGTTTTTTCACATCAGTTATAGTAAACTTGTTTATAGGTTTTTCCACATCAGTTATAGTAAACTTGTTTATTGGTTTTTCCACATCAGTTATAGTAAACTTTATTCTTGGTTTTTCCACATCAGTTATAGTAAACTTTCTTCTTGGTTTTTCCACATCAGTTATAGTAAACTTTATTCTTGGTTTTTTCACATCAGTTATAGTAAACTTGCTTCTTGGTTTTTCATAAATTGTATATAGATTACCAATGTAATTTTCATACTTCATTATTATAATTACATAAATTAATATTAAATCATTTTTTAATATTAAATGGAAAAATAATAACGCTGCTAGCAGGGCTCGAACCTGCGACAACTCGGTTAACAGCCGAGTGCTCTAACCGACTGAGCTATAGCAGCTTATTTATATATATAAATGTATTCCTTATATAATTTTATATAAATTAAGTATAAAATGAATATTGAAGAATGTTTTATATGTAATGATAATAAAACATTTGAAAAATTATAATGTTATAAGTGTAATAAAACTATTTGTATTTAATGTTGTAATAAGTTAAAAGATAATACAAATTTAAATAATTAATTAATATAAAAAGCTTATTTGAGATGCTCTATATTTTTTTTGTAAATTTCTTTTAATGGTTTTTTATCACTTTTTTTTAATATTTTTTCTTTAATAAGCCATTTTTTGGATAATACATTATATTTGTGGTTTTCATTAAATAAAACATTAATAGATATATATATAAGTGATACAATAATTACGCTCTTAGCAAAGCTTTTTGTTGCCATATAAACTATTGAAAACAATATTATTGTTTGAAATATAGAATTATTTATTATTTTTTGTTGAGCAGGTGTAAACTCTACTTTAAGATATCTTCCTCCAAATTGTACTAATATTAAAAAAAATATTGATAATGGTTCTATACCTTCAATATTTGATATCATATTCTATTTATTATAATTAATTTTATTAATTTAAAACATCATCTAAGTTATCTTTTATAGATTTTAAAACCTTACTAACAATTTTTTCTATCATTTTATCTTCGTCACTATTTGATTTTTCTTTTTTTTTCTTTGTGGATTCTTTTGGCTTTTTCTTACTATCCTTACTTTCTACTTCATCATCAGAAGAATCTGATTCGTCAGAAGAATCTGATAAATCTGTATCTTTTTTTTCTTCTTTAAAGTTTTCTATATTGATATTATTATTAAATACTTCTCCTTCCGTAAATATAATTACATCTAATAATAAAGCTATTATAGATAATAATAATAATAAACCGATAGTTATATCCCATTGTATAGCATAGAAATTTACTAAAATCAATACAATAAATACCCATGGATTATCTATTATTTCTAAAATATTATCAGGATATTCAGCCGATGGTCTTAAACCAAGCATTATCAAATATGCTATAAAAAAACCCGAAATAATTCCTTTAAAAAATGTATTAAGAACGTCATTGAATTCTAAATTATTCATATTTCTTCTTTACAATTATATTATATAAATATTTTTTTTGTGTTTTTCTTTCCTTTTTGTATAATAGAGAATATCTTAAAAAATAAGAATGTACTATTCAACTATTGAGGAAGCTTATAATTTGGATAGTTTTGATAAAATGAAAAAAAAAAAACGCGATAAACTTAGAGATATTCCAGAAAGTAATTTAAGTAAAGGACCATCTAATATAGAAACAAGTAAATTAACTGCTTCTAGTGAAAAAATACAAGATTACGAAGAATATATTAAAAGTGCAAGTAAATCATGTGATCCAATTCAATCCCCACCATATACAATTCCTATTTCGGGAAATTGTAAAAAAGAATTTAAAGACGCTATGAAAGTTTATACGGAGGAAAATTTTAATTCACCAAAAGATATCAATATGTCAAATATGGATTCTAAAAATGATATCATGCCATATTATGATGAAGATTTAGAACAATATTTTGATATTAATAATTTAAATGACGAAGTTAAATACAATCCTAATAATAAATTATCTAATTATATGCCTAATAGTAACATCTCTTCATATACAAATAACAATACAAATGAATACACAAGTACTATTTTTAATAATGGTAATAATTTATTAAATACATCAGACTTTAATTTAAGTCTCGATGAAAGAAAAAAAGCAACCGATGCTCTTCAATATTTAAAAGCATTAGAAACGAAAATTGATGGTGACGAAAAAAAGGCATTCTTTGATCAAATGAGAATGTCTAATACAATGGGGAAACGTGGTTATCTTGAACCACAACAACATGATGCTAAAACTATTAAATTAGAAAAAGAAATAGAAGAACTCAAAAAAAGAGAAGTAATTTTATCAAAAAGCATAGAAGAAAATAAAAAAGCGCAAAATAATATTAATTTAATTATAAATGTATTTATAATACTATTTGTAGGTTGTATAATTATATTATTATGTGATTATCTCGTTGAATTATCAATTCAAATAGGTATGAAAAAGACAACACATATTCTAGAACAATATATGAATAGCAAGATTAATGAAATAAATATACCTCAATATTCATATCAGCCACCCCAACCATCGCAAAATATAATGCCTTATAATTATAACCAGATGCCACTAATGCAGAAATTACAACCTATACAAGGTGGTTTATCTCAACAAAACGTTTAATTTTATTTTTATTTAATTGATGATATATAAGATTTATATTATAATTATCATTTAATAATGACGATTAATTTATCAGATCTTATTAATAATACTATAATTGTAGGTGAAGAAACCAATAAAAAATCTATTAATTGGTGGGTACCACCTGAAAAAAATAAAACACGTATTATGTTGTGTGGTACATACCCTATTGGTACTAGTAATGGATATTCAAAAGTTGTCTATTATATATCTAAATATTTGGGAGAATATAAAGATATTGATTTGACTGTCTATGGATTTCAAAATGTTGCCAATACAAATGGTAAAAGTTTACGTGATAATATTCCTAAAAATGTCAAAATACATGATGCTATGGCTGCCGAAAATCCTAAACGAAGTGGTTTTGGTGAAAAAGAAATAGGAGATTATATCAAGAAAAATCCACAAGATATTATAATAATTTTCAATGATAATATGATTACAACATCTTTAACAAACACAATTATAAATGAATGTATTACTGAAAGAAAAAACTTTAAATTAGTATCATATATGGATCAAGTTTATCCTTATCAAAAGAAAGCTTATATTGAATTATTAAACAAACATTACGATGCTATTATTACATTTACACCATATTGGAAAGATATAGCTAGAAAATTAGGAATTAATAAAGATATACCGATTTATACTTTTCCTCATGGCTTTGATACAAATATTTATTATCCTATACCAAAAAATGTTGCAAGAACCTATTTTAAATATAATGATGACGATTTTATGGTATTAAATTTAAATAGAAATCAACCAAGAAAATGCTGGGATCATACTATAATTGCGTGGGTTGAATTTGTTGAAATGCATTATAAAGCTAATGTTAAAGAATGTAAGGATTATATGGTTAATGAATATACAAAGCGTCAAATAAAATTAATTGTTGGGACGTCTATTGATGCATATTGGAACCTATGGGATGTATTAGAAAATGAGGTGAAATTTAGAGATGTTCCCTTGGATTATGTTAAATCAACAATAGTAGAAGTACAGATGCCACAACAATTATCGGATAGAGAAATTAATATATTATATAATTCGTGTGATGTTGGTTGTAATAATTGTAATGGCGGTGGTTATGAATTAACAGTTTTTGAATGTTTGGGATTAGGAAAACCACAAGTATCATCATATGTTGGAGGTATTCGCGAGTATTTATCAAAAGATAATTCTATACCTGTTGAATCAAAAATATACTATTATTTAGATAATAAATCAAATGGTATTGGTGGTAAGGCTGAATTAACAGATCCTCACGATTTTGCGTTAGGATTTTGGAAATATTTAAGTGAACCAGAGTTGGCAAAAACTCATGGAATAAATGGTAGAGAAAATATTCTAAAAAATTATAGATGGGAAACTCTCGTAGACTATTTTTATAAAAAAGTTTTGGCAGAGATAATTAAAAATTGATATAATACTTTGTTATTATAATTATACAATAATGGCTTTATTTATTGACACTGAAACAATTGGTCTACCTGATACAAAAAACTTAAATCTAAAATGGGGTGATTACCCATATTATAAACTATTAAATAGATATGATACAGCACGCATTGTACAACTATCGTATATGATTACTGATGATAATTTCAATAAAAAAGAGATGTATGATTATATCATTAAAAAAGAAAACTTCAATATTGAAAACTCAAAGTTTCATGGAATTACAAATGAAATATCTATTGAAAAAGGTGTTGATTTTAATGAAGCTCTTGAAATATTTTATGAAAGCTTGAAAGAAGTAACACATATTATTGCACACAATATTGCTTTTGATATTAATGTTATTAAATCTGAATTGTATAGAAGAGACAAGCATTACATTATTAAAGAAATTAATAAAAAGACTATATTATGTACAATGAAACATTGTAAAGATATTGTTAAAATTATAAATCAATATAATAGATATAAAAATCCTTCTTTAAAAGAAATTTATAAGTTCGCATTTAATAAAGAATTAGAAAATGCTCATAATTCTAAATATGATGTTATTAATATGCATGCTGTTATAAAAAAAATGTATGATGATAATATCCTTAATTATTCTCTTAAAATCACTTGAAATACGTTATAAAATAATATTAAGATTATCTTTCAATGGTTTTTTTATATTGTCATCAGTAAATTTATTTACTGGTTTAGATATATTATTATCAACAAACTCATGTATATCATCTAAAATTTTACCTAATTCTTTTAACAAATTAAGTTCTTCTGAATTACCAGACATTTCTATATAGTTATTATATATAAAATAATTTTATACAATTTCACTATTTCGTTTTTCGTTAAATTCTTTTATTTCTTTAAGTTCATTTAGTTCTTTTATATTTTTAAATAATTCATAATCAATAATTTCCTTATATTTAGAATTCTTTTTATTTTTAATATTAGCTATTTTAGTAATCTTTTCTAATATTTCTTGCTTTTTAATTACTTCTTCGTCAGTGTCTATTCCATCATTATCATTTTCGCTTACATATGATGTTAATGATTTAATATAATTATTATACATAATGTTTTTAATATAGGTGTCAACATATTCGCGATAATATCTTATTTCATTTTTATCAGTGATATATTTTAATAATTCGTTATTTTGTATATCCTCTTCCAATTTGTTAAGAGAACTGCTGAAATCTTTTAAAATTTCTTTTGTTAATGTGTTATGTTTTCTACAATGCACTAAATCTTTATTGCCTTTATTATTTGGTAATGAATATGTAGATAATTGAAACTTAATTACTTCAAATTTTTTTTGATATTGTAATAATAAAGATAAACGACTACTAATAATTTCTAATTTATTTTGATAATCATTAAATTTTATATATCCCGTTATTATTGTTATTAATATGCCAATAAATATTGATGATATACTAATAACATAAGTTAATACTTTACTTTTTTTATTTTCTGTATTTTCAATAATAAGTCTTACTGCTTCAATAAATGTTATTATAGATGAAAAAACTAGTATAGAAATAGATGACAACCAATATTTATTATTAATACTATGATATGAACGTCTTGCGATTATAATATTCTTTGTTTGTTCATCTAGACATATTGCCAATCTATTTTCTAAAATTTTTTTGGAATTTTTGAGAGACTCTAATTCGTCGCGTTTAATTACATCAACTTCTTCACGTAATTTAATTAAGGAATCTTCCTCCTTCTTTTTATTAGCAATAATTTCTTGTAGCTTTACCATTGCAGATTTTACTTTGTCTTCAAGTATTTTAACACTATTTTTAGGTTGTTGTGAATTTTGTGGCTGCTGTTGTGTTAGTAATTTATTATCTTCTTTTTGTAATTGCTGAACTTGTTGAATTTTACTATCATTACAATAATTACAATAGTTACTATCGTTTCTATCGTTTCTATCGTTTCTATCGTTTCTATCGTTACTATCGTTACTATCGTTAGATATTTCATTATCATCTTCTTCACTAATATATATATCCATAGTATCAGAATGAATTTCAATTAAGTTATTCATTATATATATAAAAATAATATATTAATAATTAATATTATTACAATATAAAGTTATTATTGTAAATATATTTTCACTTTCATTTAAATTATAATTTATTATAATATTTACATTATTTTTTTTTAATAATATTTTTTTAGAAGTTCCATTATTAAAGTATTCATCAATAGCAATATCAAATTTATTATTTAAAATTATTATTTTTATGGTATTATATATACCTTCAAAAGCAGCAACTAATGAACGATTTGTTGATGATTCAAATGACAACATTTTAATTAAATCATCATTTTTATTTAAAATAATGTCATATAATTCATCATACAATAAATTTAACTTCATATATTATTATATATTATTATATATTATTATATATTATTATATATTATTATATATTATTCTTTTTGTTTGATGCATCTTCCAGATAAAAAGTTACATATTTTACCTTCACCACAATTTTTTTTACATGGTTTAAAATTTTCTGCTGTTGGTTTTGGTTTAGCTTTTGGAGGATTTACACATCGTCTTGTTGATAATTTACATATTTTATTTAAAGCACTACAATCTTGCTTACATGGTCTTTCCGCAAAAACTTCAAGTTTAACTTTTTTGACTATTACAGATTTTTCTTTTTTAGGTTTTATACAACGTCCTGATTTAGTATTACAAATTCTACCATCTTTTTCACAATTAACTTTACATTGTTTTTTTATAGAGCTTGCAGATCTATTGGATATTCTTGCTTCTGATAAAGTAAATCTTTTAGGTGTTCGAGCAGGGCCAGGAGATAATTTAAATGAAGAACTATTGGTAATATTTAGAACATTTTCTTTTTTTGCTCTAACAGCAGAACTGGCTTTGCGTCTTTCAGAACTTGTATCTACAACTGCTTTTACAGATGAACTTTTTTTCATTAATTTATTTAATATTTGTAATCTTCTGTCAAGCAAAGGATTTAAACATTCTCCATTGGCTTTTTTTTTTTCAATATATTTATTAAATTCAATATATACTTCGCCATTTTTTCCTTTTTGCTTTATGTATTTTTTATCTTCAAATTCATAAATTGTTTTTTCTTTACCACAAATATGTTTTTTTTCTTTTTTTTTATATACTTTTGACATATGTTCTCTATAATATAAAAAGATTATTTAAAAAATGTTATTATATTATTGAATATACACATTACATTTTAGTTCCCCTTCCTCCCAATTGATTAGACCAAAAAAGCTATATTTTTCATATTAGTATATTTAATATTGATATGTTTTATATATAAAAATATGTTATAATATATATAAAATGCTTAAACAAATTTTAATATTATCCCTTGCAATTTATGCAAATGCCTTTGTACCTTTGAATAATTTAAACCATAATAAAATATTTAGAAATAAACCTGCGATAACTAAATTAAATGCTAGATTTCAAAATGATATTAGTCGCCGCAATTTCATTGAATTGGCACCATTAGCATCATATTCTATACTCACTATTATGAGTAATCCTCAAAAAGCTGATGCATCAATTGCAAAAAAAGCTGTTGTATTTGGTGCTTCTGGATATACGGGTGGAGATACTGTAAGAGCCTTATTAGAAAAAGGTTTTAATGTTGTAGCTGTGACACGTCGCAAAGTAAATATTGTTGATAGAGAACATGCAGATATTAATACACTAGTAATTGACAATATTAAAGATAAAAATAAAGTGACATCTGTGATAGCAGATGTAATTAATTCTGATAGTCTCAAAAATATTATGAAAAATGCAGAATCCGTTATTTATTGTGCTGCATCGCGACCAAAAGTAAAACTAACGGGAACACCTGGAACTAAGAGTTATGATGAAATGAAGAAAAATGAAGAAGAAGGCATTATTGCTGAACCAAGTTATGATGTAGAAGATATTGGACTTGTAAATGTAGCAAAAGAAGCGATTAATTGTGGTGTTAAACGTCTTGTTGTAGTATCTTCAATTTGTGCGAAATGCCAAAAAGGAAAAGAGCAAATGGGAGAAGCTATTGATAGAGGAGTTGCAAGTTGTGAAAATTGTTATAAAAAACAAGTTGGAGAAGAACGTATTAAATTATTATATGAAAATACACAAAGCGACATGACTTATACAATTGTTAGACCAGGTATGCTATCGCCAGGAGAGCGCAGAGGTGTTAAAGAAGTAGAGTTCAATCAGGGTATTTCTAAAAGTGGCATTATTTCTAGAATAGATTTAGCAGATGTACTTGTTGCTGCTGCGGATACAACTAATGGTGCTGGGAAAACATTTGAAGTTTACTATAAAGATACTGCGCAACCAGTTGATATGTATCAATCCCTTAAAACTTGTAAAGAATTAGGTAAAAGTGTAAAAGAATGTTTTTTTGGTGAAGACTATAAGGATGATAAAGAACCATTGTCAATTGATAAAATGCTAAAAAATCCTGTTAAAGGCGTGATCTTTCCATCTGGAAATGAAGTTAGTGGAGATGATTACAAAATTATGTTAAAAAAATTAAAAGTAGATGTTAAAGAAGAATATGATATTAATCAATTGCGTTCTTATGATATCATGTAAATACATATAAAACTTATTTATGTTAAATATAAAATGTTGAAAAGTATTGTACTTGGTTTTATTTTTATTAATTACGCAAGTAGTTTTAGTTATAATATGCAATTGCTAAATAATAAAAATGATAAGCCTGTGATATCTCTAAAAAGAAGAGATTGTATTAAAGTAATGCCTTTTATAGTAGCCCCATTTTTATCAGCAAAACTTGTAAGTGCAGAAGAGAAAAGCATTGAACAATTAAGAGAAGAAGCTAATAGAATCATTGAAATTATTGATGCACAAAAAGAAGCTTTTAATTTACCAACTCTAAAAAAATCAAATAATTTGATTAATACAAATAGTACTTCTAATATGTCAAATAATGAAGTAGAAAAAGTTAACAAAGATGATAAAGTTGAACATTTTAATGCAGTATTAGATAATGTTATGCTATCATTTAAAAATAATGAAGCATATGTTTCCATTGAAAATTTAAAACTACATTGTGCTTCATCAAATCCATTGAAATCACAAAATACAAAATATTTAATTGAAACTTTTAATAATAGTAAGTATGCTATTCTTCTAGGAAAATTTTATAATTATTCTTATGTTAATTACAAATATGAATATGATAAAGAATTTAATATGTCATATTATATTGTTGATGTTAAAGTTGAAGCAGATTATAATACTATGATTTACAATGGTATTCAATTTAATGATATGTATTATCCTGAAAGTAATCCCAATAATAACAATATGTGTTATGTAATATATAGATGGGCATTAAAATATGTAGATAATGATTATATGATTGATAGTTGTTACTTAATTTCTAAATAAAAATTGACATTTTTTTTTTATATTAATTATATTATTAATGATAATTAATAATATAATATCTATAAAAGATTTTGATATATTAGCATTACAACATATTAGTATCTATTTAAATAATTTAGAAAATATTATTAATCTTGCACTTACATGTAAAGATTATTATAATGAATTAGAAAACTTACTACTTAATTCAAATGCTACATTAATTAAATCTTTTAATAAATTTAATAAAATTTCTTTTAAATATGCTATCAAAAATAGTTATTATAATTATAGTAATTTAAAATATTATTTTAATACTTATAAAATACCAATACCTATATCATCTGATGATATTACATATACAAAAGTTAAAAATACTGAAATAATATATAATCATTTCTTTTATAGACACAATAATAATTCAGATGAATTATTATATAAATATTATTACGAATTGTTTAAAATAAAATATGGGTATAAAATTATTAGTAAAATACCAAATGATAAATATTTTGAATTAAAAAAATATATTGATGTGTATTTTGATTATTATAAATACATATTATATAATTCAAATATTACTAATTATAAAGAAGTAAATACTCCATTATTTAATGATGATGGTAAGTATTCTAGTAATGTTATTAATTATAGATATAACTATATAATATCACATTTAGAATTATATTCTTTAAATATATTTCTTAACGAAAAAAAATATGATTGTGTAATTCAAATATTGGAAAATTTAGAATTTAAATATACAAATAGAATTGGTATTAATGAATTGTTTAAAAAAATAAAAAATATAATTGATATTGAATGTTATTCTAATACAACTATTTATACTAAATTAACAATGATGTTTATACTTATTCATTATATGAATGAAATTTACAAAAAGTTAAATAATTTTTGTAAACCAAAAAAAGAGCATTATTATAATTGCATTATTGATATAATTGAATTAATAAAAAAATACTATTATCATGATTCGAATTTTAAAGACGGGTATGATAGATGTAAACCAAAATATTTCTTTGATTATATGAGAATTGGAATTTTAGATTATTGTATTAATTTAATTTAGGTTCTATTTTAGGTTCAAGATTTTTTAGAGGAATATTTACTTCATTGCCTTCTTTTTTAGCAAAATCATTACCACGTTCGTTTTCTAATTGTGTAAATGTAGTTCCTTTGTAACTTCCTAATTTTAGTGTTGTTTCTTTTTCTTCTTTATTCCTTAGATACTTGATTTTTACAATATCATCTGGTTTAAATTCTTTTAGAATGTTATTGAGGTCATTAGGATTATTTACTGATTTATCTGCGATAGCAATAATAATATCTCCGACTTGTTCTATGCGTTTAGTTGTTTCATTTCTTGTTACTCCTTTAATTCCCGCGGCTGCCGCAGGTGAATCTGGTGGAACATCTAGAACTAAAATACCTTTTTCAATAATAGGAATTCCGCTTTTTTCCGATTCAACAATACTTGGATTACGTTCCATATAAGAAATACCCATGATAGCACGTTTTACAAAACCGGTTTCAATAATGTCAGTAATTGATTTAACCGCTTTTTGAATAGGTATAGCAAATCCAATACCCGCTGATACTCCCATTCCCATTGATGCTGTATTGATTCCAATAATTTCTCCATCTGTATTTAGTAGAGGACCTCCGCTATTTCCAGGATTGATAGCAGCATCTGTTTGAATAATTCCACTAATTTTCCTACCAGTTGGTGCTGTAATTTCCCTATTTACACCGGATACAATACCTGTTGTAAGAGTATGGTCTTGTCCAAAAGGATTACCAATTGCAAATGCAAACTGACCAATTGCTGGGTTAGCAGCTTTATTATATTTAATTGTTTTAAGACTATCACCATCATTCATATCAATTTTAAGAACAGCCAAATCGTTATCAGGATCTACACCAGTTAATTTAGCTTTATACTCTTTTTTATTATTATTTTTATCAGTAATTGTAACAATTGCACTATCTACCTTATTAATAACATGAAAGTTTGTTACAATATGACCATTATTGTCCCATACAAATCCCGAACCAACTCCTTTTGGTAAATCATCTTTGTTTATATTATATTTATCTGCCATACTACCATATTCTGTGCTGATATAGCAAATTGATGGTGTGGCTTCTCTAAATAACTTATTTTGTACATTTTCAAGAATTTTTAGATTATATTGTGGATATTTTACACTTTTAACTAAATTAATAATACATAATGATGCTGTCGCACCATATAATAGCATATATCTACGCGGTGTTTTAATTGTATCTAGTGTTTTTGCCGCGTCCTTTTCGCTACTATCAATGTTATTACTCATCTTAAAACTTCTTAATTTATTATGAGTATCAATAGCTCTGCGATTTTTTAACCCATTTAATGTACTTAGATTATTAACTGATATTGTAGATGTAAATCCATTAACCATATTTGCTAAGAATAGTAACGAATATATAATTTGTGACCTCATTTTTATATATTATATTATATTCTTTTTATATATAATTATGAATAAATATATGATAGCTGTTAGTTTTCTTGCTTTATTTAGCTTTCTTACCGCTATATATTTAGGCAAATATTATGCAAGTATACCTGCAATATCCGTTTTTATAACTTCTATATTATTCTGGTCTAAACCAGAAGAAAAATGGCGTATGTATATTGACATTGTTGTTGTACAATTGGCATTATATTATTCTATCTTTTATGCATATTACAATATGGATTTACATAAATTTCGTCGATACTTTACATTATTAGCTGTATCTTTAATATACTTTGCATTTGCTATATTATCATGGAATCTCAATCCATATATAAATCATACAAATATTAGTTTCTTTAAGACTATAACCATTATGCTACATAGCATGGCTACTTTTATTACCAACTGCTCTAATATTATTATGTATACTTCTATTTAAAAAGAGTACATAATTCTCTAAATCTTTTGACTTTCTTAAACTTCTTGAAAATTATAAAAAAATAAGATTATGTACTCTCGTTACTCTTTTTCTTCTTCTTTGGTTTAGATTCTTTTTTTAGCTTTTTGTTTCATTTATGCTTTATAATCTCTAATAGTAATTAGCTTACCTTTATAAAGAAAAATATCAACTTTATACTACACAGAACATAATTGTTCTATTTTTTTAAAAAATTGATAGCTATACTCAGTTTTTATAGGCATCACACTTTCAAGTATGACTGAACATAACAAGTTTAAGCTTTGCATCCTTCCCACCCAGATGGGCAAGACATTCGTTACCATCAACAAGATCCTAGATGAAATTAAGCACGATCCCTCGAAAGGCAGGAGTGTTCACTTTGTTCTCACCATGAATACTCTCCTCAACAATAAACAGTTCGCGAACAGACTTAGTGATATTAAGAAAAAACATGGCGAAAATGCTGTTGCTATTTTTGCTTCTACTTATAAGGGAGATTTAATGCACTTCGACAGTCTCTGCAAGCTTATTAGTTTTTCCAAGGATCCTGTCAAAATGCCCAAAATCATTGTTGCATGCAGCAATTATAGGCGTTTTGATGACTGCTTCAAATACATGGAGTTTCTCAACAACAACGAAACAGCTATATCACGTAGCTTCGTATATTTTGATGAGCTTCACAAGTACATCAAGTCAAAGAAGGCCAATATCCGCGGAAATATTGAGAAGATGGATGATTACGTCATTGTCCATGGTATCATGGCAATGACGGCTACTCCTGATATTATTTGGGACAAATTCAATGAGGATCCTGATGACTACTGGAAGAAAATTACCATCGTCAACATAGCTGAGTATAACGAATGCAACTACTTTGGCTGGGAAGACATGGAGTTCAAGCATTGCAAGTTTGTTTTAGAGGACGACTCAAACAATTATGACCTCTACTACAATGAGATATACAATATCAAGTATGCGGAGTCTATCATAAAAAAAAATCCCGATATATTGTCAGAAGGTTCTCGTATCTTTATCCCTGCTACACGCAAGCGTGTGACACACAACATCATTCGCAACATGGTGATGAAAATTAATCCTCGATGTGTTGTCGTGACACTTAACGGGGTTGAGAAAAATATTCGTTTCACAGATGAAGAAGGAAAAAAAGTAGTAATTGATCTTGTTCTTAAATCAGGAGAACTAGGAGATTTGATTGCCTACCATCTTCGTGAAAATATGGTATTTGGTCGTCCCCTTGTAATCACTGGATATTTATGTGTTGGTATGGGACAAACTCTTGTATCCAAAGAACTTGGCATGTTCACAACTGCTATCTTTGGATACCGCAAAATCACTAACGACAATCTGTATCAGCTCTTTGGGCGTATCACTGGTCGTGTCAAAGCATGGGCTTCTGAATCCGTGAAAACACGAGTATTCTGCTCTAAAATAAATAGCACTATTTGCAGGAAGATGGAGGAGTGTGCTAAGAATATTGTAGCCAAGTACAATGGTGTACATTTGTGCAACGATAAATATCGCGAACCCATCAACGATGACAAGGACATCATCAAAAACTTTGCAGGAATAAATATACTAGCTGACTAAACGGCTTGTCTAGCTAATATCTAATAACAAACAAAGGAGCAGTTGATTTATGTGCTGGTAATTTATATTCTATATTTTTACTTATTTCTTCAAATAGCAAAGTACCACAATAGTCATTTACATCATTATCATCTTGTTTTATGTATTCATTTGCTATTTTTTTATATTCTTCAATGAAAGAACATAATTCAGGATTGTACAAGTTTAATGTACTACCATTTTTAATTTTATAATTTTTTAGTTTTTTAGCTATATCTAAAACAATAGCAAGCCTTTCTGCTTTGTTATTATATTCATTTTTGTTTTTCATATTTATAATTATTTTATATACAAACTTTTAAATAATAAACCAATTCTATATTGTTTTTTCATCAATAGAACTTTTCAATTTAATATTTTTTTTTAATAAAATGTATATCAAATAATGTTCCACTACTTATATTTTTTGGCCAATGATGGTAATTTTATAATATTATCTATTAAACATTTACTCGATGATGATTTATTACTTACATTGCTACTTGTTCTACTTAGTATAGTTTTAGAATCATTACAAATGTTAATTCGACCAACTATTATGAAATTGTTGCTGTTCATTGTCGTGCTGGGCTTGGTAGAACAGGTGTGCTAATATGTATATGGCTAATATTAAAATTAAATTTTACACCAAACGAAGCTATCGCATACATTAGAATAATGCGACCTGGGTCAATTATAGGTAGTCAAGGATTTTTCTTAGAAACAATAGAACATTTTAAAAAATTTATTTAGTTTTTTTTAAATATCTCTGATAAGGTAATACTACTTCATATTCGTCATTATTATTTCTAATAATATCTAAACTTTTATCTCTTTTATAATATTTGGGTTTATCACTTCCATTAGATTTATTACTATTATTACTTTTTGTTGAATTTGCTTTACGTACTCTATCATCAGTATATTTAAATTCTTTTTCAACATCTGTTTTATCTGAATCATTATCAGAGCTTTGTTCTAAAATATCCTTAACTTTATATGGTGTTTGTATTTTTTTAATATTTCTTGATTTTATACTTTTGCTTTTTAAGAAATTCCATAATTTAATCATTGAAAAATTATTTGAAACTTTGTTATCATTTGTTTTTGTAGATATATCATTTTTTGTTTGTTTATTCATATTATAATTTATTAATTATATATATTTAAATATAATTAAAGTAATATTAACATATTAAGAAATATTGTAATTAAACCAAAAACATTTATAAATCTTATTGCATTATAGTTGCTTAAATATATAAATAGTATATTTCCCAATATTCCACCAATAGTTCCAAATGAAGCTATATAGCCTAAAATTACTCCAATGTTACTTGAATCTATATGTGGAATTATTCCTATTATAGTTCCTTGTATCAAATTATTAGTAAAACTCCATAATATGATTAAAATAAATGTAATCTTATAATAATTTTCATTATTATGATAATACTCGTGCATATGACTATTAATAATAACACCAATAGCAATATTTATTAAAGTAAATATTAATAATTGTTTTATTTTACCTATAATTTTAAATATTGCATAATTTTTATCACAAATATAACCACCCAATGGTCTACCAATTAAATTTATCGATGAAAATATAATAACTAAATATATTCTTTTATTTAGTTTTATAGTGTCTTCTATTTTTAATAAAATTGGCAAATTTGAATATAGTGTTAATTCTAAACCAAAGCTATACAAATAAGTTAAACATAAAGATATTATTTTAGCATTTTTTAAAGTTTTTAAAAATTTATTTGTGGTAAATGAAATATCAGCTACTATATTTTCAATATTAATATTATTATCTAACGAATAATTTGTATCATTATTACTATAAATAGTATTATCTATATTTTGTTCTATATCGTCGTGTCTTTCTTTATATAATCTCTTCAATTCAATATAGTTACCATAAGGACAATCATCAGATAAATAATATATTGGAAATATAAATAATGCTAACAATATGTAGGGCCAGTATATATAATAATCTAGATATATTTTATCTAGATTTTTTATAGCAAAGTAATTTAATAAATAAATAATACCTACACCAGAATTTCCTATACCACCTAATATACCGGTTGTAATACCTAATATATTTGTATCAAACATTGTAATTACCCATATTTCTGAAAGTACAAATCCTGCTGATATAAACCCATTTAGCATTTTCAATATATTATTTTCATAAATTATATTAATAATACCACTAATTATCGATATAATTATAATAAAACAATATGATAATCTTACACCAATTCTATCTGATATATAACCAAATATTGCCCTTGATATTGTAGCACCAATATATAAATATATTGTAGAATATCTTAAATTTTTTTTTATTATTTCATTTGATTTTTCTTTATGATATGAAATTTTAATAAAATCAAATGATATTAAATGAAATTGTGTAATAAATATTACTATAATTAAGATAGTTGATAAATGAAATGCACGTGAATGTGGTCTTTTTAATGATAATATTGGTATTATATTATTCGTAGTTTCTTCATATATTATATTCTTAGAATTATTCCATTTTAATAATGCCTTACATCTACCATTATTAACATTATAACATGGAAATTGCCAATCTTCTAATTTCCATATCATTATATTTATTAATATATTTAAATAATTAAATCATTTTTTAACTTAATAAGAAGGCTTTCAGGATAGATATGTGCAGGTATATAAAAAAATTGATAGCTACTGGTGCAAAATAGGATACCAAACACATGTCTGCTACAACTACCGCTGTTACTTCCGTTACTTCAACCGCTTCTGCCTGTAATATAG
>JACKQG010003026.1_pt1 | contig 21104 bp, 19 predicted proteins | sample 8237621 | NCBI WGS metagenome assembly JACKQG01 (sample SAMN15677084, study PRJNA649215) | marine metagenome | biome: marine; feature: Black Sea; material: saline water; isolation source: suspended particulate matter (SPM) from the Black Sea western gyre | collected 2013-06-09/2013-06-10 | depth... | reverse complement strand
CTCGCCAACCCCAATTTCAACCCTTCATGACCCCCTCAGATAAACAGAGTTGCTGAAAGGGGTGTTCAAACGTGATTCGATTGTTGCGATTGAAGTGCCCTTACAGGGCACATCGGGTTTATCGGTCGGATTCCGAGGGCGTTGCCCTCGGCTACGCAGACTCAGGCTTGCAGCCTGATTTCGGGCTCGCGGGCGACGAGGTCGCGCGCTTTTTGGATCAGCCGCCAGTCGTCGACGAGGTTGCCGAACTTGAAATCCGGCAGACCACTCTGCGCCTGGCCCAGCAGTTCGCCCGGGCCGCGCTGACGCAAATCCTCCTCGGCCAACGCGAAACCATCGACGCCCCGCTCCATCACGTCGAGCCGCCGCCGGCCGTCGTCGGTGGCCTCGCCGGCGACGAGGATGCAGTGCGATTCGTGCGCGCCACGACCGATCCGCCCGCGCAACTGGTGCAACTGTGCCAGGCCGAACCGGTCGGCGTTCTCGACGAGCATGACCGTTGCGTTGGGAATATCGACGCCGACCTCGATCACGCTCGTCGCCAGCAGCGCGTTGATCTCCCCGCTCAAAAAACCGCTGATCACCGCCTCCTTTTCGGCCGACTTTAGCCGGCCGTGCAGCAGGCCGACGGCGTGAGGCGCGAGTTGTTTGCGAACGGTTTCGAGTTCCTGATTGACCGCCTTGAGGCTGCCGCCCTCCGCGTCATCGACGCGCGGGTAAACGACGTACGCCTGCCGTCCCTCGGCCAGTTTGTCGCGAACGAACCCCCACACCTTGGGCAGGCTCTCCGGCGTGCGGACGTGTGTGCGCACCTGGCCGCGGCCCGGCGGCATCTCGTCGATCACCGAGCAGTCGAGGTCGCCATAAACGGTCAGGCCCAGCGTGCGCGGGATCGGCGTGGCGGTCATCACGAGCACGTGCGGGTACTGCCCCTTGCGGACGAGTTTTTTTCGCTGCTCGACGCCAAACTTGTGCTGCTCGTCGATGATCGCCAGCCCGATGTTCTCCAGTACGAATTTCTCCTCGACAAGCGCATGCGTGCCAATGACGAGCGGCGGCAAATCGAGCTTCGCCAAGTCCAACTCGGCTTGGCCGGGGTCGCCCAATGTTTTTTTCGCGCCGGTGTGCAGGTGCACGGGAATGCCGAGCGGCTCGAGCCATTTGCCGAACACGCGATAATGTTGCTCGGCCAATATCTCCGTTGGCGCGAGCACGACGACGCTGTATCCGCTCTCGATGGCCCGCAGCGCAGCGCAGGCGGCGACGGCGGTTTTGCCGGAGCCGACGTCGCCCTGCAGCAGCCGGCGCATCGGGTGCGAGCCGGCCATGTCGCGGGCGATGTCGCCCCACGCACGCTGCTGCGCGCTGGTGAATGCGAACCCAAGCGCATCCAAAAACGGCTTCACCAGCCGGTCGTCCCCGCCACACGGCAGCGCCTTGACCTTGGCCTGAAATCTCTTTCGCCTCTCGCGGATTTGCCGCTGAAACCGGATGAACTCCTCCAGCGCCAGCCGCTCGCGGGCCAGCTCAGTTTGCCCAAGATCATCGGGGAAATGCACCGCCTTGAACGCCTCGGGCAGTGGCAGCCAATGGCTGTCGTCGCCGGCCAGCAGCTCGGGGTCGGTGTCCGGCACCATGCCGGCGAACTGATCCACCGTCCGCCACATGACGGCCCGCAGCCACCGCTGCTTGACGCCGTCGGTCAACCGGTACACCGGCACGATACGCTTGAGGTGGATGAACTCCTCGCCCTCCTCGGCGACCTCGGCCTCGGGGTGATCCATCGTCCGCGGTTTCTCCGAGGTGAGCCTGCCGTGTACGTGGACGAAGTCGCCGGTTTTGTAGTAGCGCTCCATGTACGGCATGTTCCACCACCGGCAATGCAGCCGTGCCGTGCCGTCGTCGAGGATGAACTCGAACAGGCTTTTGCCGCGCCGCATCCGCTTGACACCGGCCGCGACGATCGGCCCGGCGATCGTGCCGATGTCGCCCTTGGCCAAGCCCTTGGCCTCATGCGGCTGGTTGCGGTCTTCGTAGCGACAGGGGCCGTGCCACAGCAGGTCGATGACTGTGTGGATGCCCAGCTTGGCCAGGCGCGAGGCGCGTCCGACGCCGACGCCGGGCAGCGCCGCCACCGGCTGGCCAAGGGGGTCTGTCTCGCTCCCGGACACCCCGGCAGTTGTAACGGCAAGCGCCCGCTTGGCCAAGTCGCTCGTCGCTTTCCCCTTTCGCCGGGCCAAGCCAAGCCGTACAATCTTCCCCCGATGGCCGACGAGCAGCTCCCGGAACATGATCTGTTGTGGAACGAATACAGTCAGGTGTTTATGGAGATGGACGACCTGTCGCTCGCACGCTGGATGGCGCAGACGCTGGGGCAGTTCTCCGGCCAGGCTTGGCGGCTCTCCCATCCGCTGATGCTGTCTTACGAACTGGCGGCCGGCGTCGCGCATGAGCGGCAAGTCTGGCTCAAGGGCATGGGGATCATCCCCTCCGGCTACATGGGTGCCGAGTGTTGCCGCGCGCCGCTGCTGCCAATGTTCTCCCGGGACGTGTTCGAAACCGGCCTGCTCTGCAAACATTGCAACGAGACGTGCGTCCCGTTCGACGACCTGCCGGAGCAACTCAAGCCGCGCCTCGACAAGTGGGCGGCGGAGTACGACAAGGTGCACACCATCGCCCACTGGGAGGAGGACGGCGTCAAGCTGCCGCCCGATTACGACCAATTGCTCGAACTGGCGGCGCAAACTGCGGAGAGTCTTCTGGCGGAAGGCGGCACCGTGCTGGCCCCGGCACTGCTCGAGTTCTATCCGGCGGTCGCGTGGGAGGACCGGGATGACTGCCTCGAGGTGCTCCCCGAGGACATCGACGCCTGACCCGGCTCAGAGCCGGTTTTTTTGATCGGGGAACCTTTCCTTGATTGTGCGAACGAGGCGGTGTTCGTCAGCCGGCGCCATCTTGCGGCGCGGGATGCGCCGGCGGACGCCGTCGAGCAGTTCCAGCCAGTCCTCAAACACCGGGTCGGGGTAGCTCTCCCATCGATCAAAGCGCCGTTCGCGCCGGAAAAACTTCCAGACGTTCCGCTCGTTGCGGGCATAGCACTCCATCCGCTCGCCGTACTCGTCGCGGCGCTTCCAGCTGATCTCGCCTTTGGCCCCCATTTCAGTCCGGCAGATTCACGCCCGCAACCGCCATCGCCGCCATCCCCTCCCCGCGCCCGAGGAACCCGAGCAACTCGTTCGTCGTCGCCTTGATGCCCACCCGGTCGGGCGGGATGGACAACGCCCGGGCAACCGCCGCCTTCATCGCCGGCACATGCGGAAGAATCTTCGGCGCCTCCGCGATCAGCGTGGCGTCGACGTTCACGATGCTGCCGCCGGCCTCCGTCACCAGCCCGGCCGCCTTCTCCAGAAAAATCCGGCTTGGCGCGTCCTTCCACTGCGGCTCGCTGGGTGGGAACAGGCTGCCGATGTCGCCGTGGCCGATCGCCCCGAGCACCGCGTCGCAGATCGCGTGCATCAGCACATCGGCGTCGGAGTGACCGTCGAGCCCCTTGTCGTGCGGTATTTCCACGCCGCCAAGCCAAAGCGGCCGCCCCTCCACGAGGCGATGCACATCGTACCCGATTCCTGTATGAACCACGGCCGAATTATAGGCACAAACCCCGCTTGGCCAAGCGCGGACCGCGGACTACTCCGCTTGGCCAAGGGCAAACATGGCGATGCCGGCGGCGACGGAGGCGTTGAGCGAGTTGACCCGGCCGCGCTGGGTGATGCCCACCACGTCGTCGGCCATGTTGAGGATGAATTGGCCGACGGAGCGATCCTCGCCACCGATCACGAGGAGCAGTTTCTCCGGCTTGGCCTCGGCGACGGACTCCAGCGACGTTTTGCCCCCCGCGTCCAGTGCCACGACACGGTAGCCGGCCTCAGCGGCTTTGCGGGCGTAGCCGTTGGCTGAATCGTTGCGGCAGATTTTCATGAACTCGGCCGCGCCGGCGCTGACCTTGACCACCGACGGATAGATTTCCGGAACACCCTTTTTCGGCAGACAAACGGAGGTGAAGCCGAACACCTCGGCGCTGCGCAGGATCGCGCCGACGTTGTGAGGATCTTCGACGTTGTCGAGCAGCAGCAGGCGCGGCGCGCCGAGTAGTTCACCAAACTCGGCGTACGGGTAAAGCGACGTCTTGAGCACAACGCCCTGATGATCGCGGCTGCCGGAGAGCTGCATCAGTCGCCCCTTGTCCGTCCACTCAACCTCAACTTTGCCACGCTCCAAAACACCGAGCAGTTTTTTGACGCGGGCATTTTCGCGCATGCCTTCGTTGAGATGAGCCGAGAAAACGCGGCGCTTCCCCGCCCGCAACACCTCGAAGGCGGGGTTTAATCCGTACACATGTTCTCGGCTCGACTTGGCCATCGGCGCGGCGCGCAACTTACGGCAGGCCCCGCCCAAAACCAAGTTCGCGCCTGATTTGAGTTCCGGGAATGAAACGCAGAGGCGCGGAGGGTAGCTGAAATGCGTCCTCGTCCTTCGTACCTCGTCATCGAAAAAAAACTCACGCGAAGGCGCGAAGGCGCGAAGAAAAAATCGAACATGGATGGGCAGGATACACAGGATTTTTTTGGGTTCTTCGACTGAAACCGGGGAATGGAGCCGGATGACAGGGCGGCTTCGGGGCAAATGCAAAAGGCGCGGACTACTCGCACCAGGGCGTTCTTTAACAACCGCGAATGGACGCGAATAGACGCGAATGGTTCGGCCCGTTCCTTCTCCCCCACGGGGGAGAAGGTGGCCGAAGGCCGGATGAGGGGGCTACGCGTTTAACCCGCATTTGAGGCAAATTCGGTTCGTTTTTCACGCCGGAGGCGTGACAGCCATTAGCCTCCGGCTTCATTCCGGGCCGAGTCGGCATGAAGCCACCATGCCTCTGTCTCCTGTCATCAACCTCCAATTTCACGAAGAACCATTTCCCCTCCATCCTGTTCATCCTGTTTATCCATGTTAAACCAAGGCCGGGGCCGCCACTTGCCATTTTGTCGGATTGGCCGATACTCCCGGCGTGAGTGAAAGCATCACCCGGTTGACCAATGAACTGATCGCCTCCTACGCGAAGGTGGGCGGCATCAATCATTTGGACGGCGGCAACCTGCCGTCCAAGTTTGCCATCGCGTCGATCACCACCGACCTGCTTCGGCTGCTGCTACCCGGTTTTTTTGACGAAAAACCGATCCAAACTGCGGAATTGAAGGTGGAAATCTCCATGCTGATGGACAGCGTCAGCGGCCGGCTGGAGGATGAGATTACCAAGAGCATCGAGTACAAGCCGCCCGGCGACAATGCGGGCACCCCGAGGCAACTGGCCCGCGAGTTCACGGCCGAGTTTCTTGGCAGTTTCCCCGCCATCCGCGAACGGCTCCGGACCGACGTTGAGGCGGCTTACGCAGGCGATCCCGCCGCCATCAGCCATGAGGAGATCGTGGTGGCGTATCCGTTCATCGAGACGATCGCGGTGCAACGAATGGCGCACCGGCTCTACCAACGTGGCGTGGCGTTGATCCCGCGCATCATGAGCGAGTGGGCGCACGGCCGCACCGGGATCGACCTCCACCCCGGCGCCAAGATCGGCTCCCACTTTTTCATCGACCACGGCACCGGCACGGTTGTGGGCGAGACGACCCGTATCGGGGATCATGTAAAGATTTATCACGGCGTCACGCTGGGGGCGAAGTCCACCGCGCGCGTCGAGGAGTTGCGCGGGGCCAAGCGGCATCCGACCATCGAGGACAACGTCACGATTTATCCCGGGGCGACCATCCTCGGCGGCGACACGGTCATCGGCGCGAACAGCACGGTGGGCGGCAACGTGTTCCTCATCCACAGCGTGCCGGCCAACTCCCTCGTCATCGCCGAGGACGTCAGCGTCAAGGTGATGAGCAAGGCCGACCACTACGAGATCTGACCCCACGTGTTTCGTGTTGATTCCTTCTCCCTCAGGGAGAAGGTGGCCGCAAGCCGGATGGGGGTGAAAACCCTCGAGTCTTTACAGCGGTAGCCATAATTTCTCCCTCTCCCCGGCTCTCTCCCGCTGTAAGAGGGAGCTTGGCCAAGTTATTTCTTATTTTCGCGTTCCGCTGCTCTGGCCTTGAACGCGGCGACGGCCTCGACCCACTGGGTGTATGAGCCGGCGATGTCAGCGGATTGGGCGTCGCCCTCGTGAAACAGGATGCCGTAGCGGAAATCCTGCTGTTCCCCTTTCTTGAGCTTGAAGTCTCCGACGCCCTTTTTCTTGCCCTCGAAATTGTGGATACCAAACGGGTTGGCGGCAACGAGGCCGTAGTCCCGGGCGTGCCACCAGGTCGGGTGCCGCAGATTGTCCGGGTGGTCGAAGATGGCCACTCCGACCGTGTGGCCATCGATCTTGCCCCAGTAATCGACCCACTTGGCGCGCTTGCCCCACAGTTCCTTGTCCTTGTTGCCGGCACTGTTGAGCGCATGGCCGTTGGCAGTGGTGACGCCCTTGCCGTTGGTCAGGCGCAGATTGGGATGCGTGCGGATGCCCATGCTGCCCTCCTTCGTGTCGCCAAACGTCACGTCGCCTTCTGAGGCAAAGATCGTCACGCTGTACGACACGAACGTGCCGCCGAACGCCTTGTAAAAATTGATCGAGGTCCGGTCGGTGCAGATAACCTTGCCATCCGGGCCAACCCAGTTGTTTTTCGAAACGATCGACCCGCGGCGACCGCCCTTGGCGCGCACCAACTCGGCCGGGATGATTTTTCCCGTATTCTTGGCGTTGTGCCAAAAGCTGATGCCGTTGACCTCGCCGTGCGTGAACCACAACGATGCATGGTGCACGTGATCCTTGGCCTCACCGGCAACCTCTTTGAACGGATAATTGCGCGTCATGCCGATGCCGTGCGGACCGATGACCGGGTAAAGCACCGGCTTGTTGTACCCCTTCGGGATGTATTCGGTGAACAGTTTGCCGTCGATCTCGACGCGATAGTTGTCGCCGTTCTTCTTAACCACGAACGGCCCGTCCTGTGCATTCGATCCCGCTTGGCCAAGCGCCAACAGCCCCGTGAAAGCCGACAATAAAAAACGTGAGTTCATCGCGGTGGAACCTAATTTTCGGAAGGAGTCTCGTCAACGCAAAAGCGGGCGCTTGGCCAAGCGGGGCAAACCGGCCTTGGCATGGCGCAACCGATCCGGCTACATTGCGGCGTGCCGGGTTTCCTGCGATTTTTGGGTTTGTTCAACGCCGCCGTGTGGGTTGGCGGCTCGGTGTTTTTCTCGTTCCTCGCCGGGCCGGTGTTTTTCTCGCCGGAAGTGAAGTCGATCACTCCTCCGCCGTACAACGGAATCGTCGCCCAGGCGATGCTTGGCCGCTACTTCACGCTGCACCTCCTTTGCGGGATGGTGGCCATCGGGCATCTGCTGCTCGAGCGGTTGTACAGCGGTGACGTCTTTCCGGGCCGCGCCATCGCGCTCGTCGGTGTGCTGCTTGGCCTCGCGCTGATCGGCGGCAAGTTTATCGGCCCCAAGCTCACCGTCTGGCACCAGCAGGAGTACCAGTTCAAGCTGAAAAGCGAGGGCGAGCCGCCGATGATCGAGCCGGCCGCATACGAGCCGAACGTCATCCAGAATGCCAAGTGGAAGTTTGACGTCTGGCACGGCGTGTCGCAGTTGATCAACCTCGTGATGCTGGGCCTGCTGACCTGGCGGTTTTGGCGCCTGACCCGCTTCGACGGGCACGACAACTCGAGCACCTTCGGGCAGCGAAAGCGAAACCTCTTCGGCAAATGACCATCGCGGCGTCGCCGCGGATCGGCTACGCCACGGACACGGACTGCTTGATGCCGAACTTCTCGATGCGCTTGCGCAGCGTGGCGCGCGTGATGCCCAGCAGCTTGGCCGCGCGCACCTGGTTGCCGTTGGTCTCGCGAAGCGCGTGGGCGATCAGCTCCCGTTCCACCGCCGGCAGCACGGCCAGCTCCGGCTGCTCCTTGGCCCAATGGAACAGCGTCGCCGCGATGGAGCCAAGGTCGTTGGCGGCGGCCGGTGGCGGCTCCGCTTGGCCAAGCGCTTGGCCCGGCGCGGGTGCCGCCCCGCCCGTCCGGATATCCGCCGGCAGATCGTCGGCGCGGATCGCCTCGCCCTTGGCCATGACGATCGTCCGCCGGATGACATTCTCCAGTTCGCGCACGTTGCCGGGCCAATCGTGCCGCACGAGTAGCTCCTGCGCATCCTCGAGGATCGATTTCGGCTTACGCCCCTCGGCTTGGGCGATAGTCTTGAGAAAATAGTCGATGAGCAGCGGGATGTCCTCCCGGCGTTCACGCAGCGTAGGCAGGCTGACGCGCACGACGTTGAGCCGGTAAAACAAATCTTCGCGAAACTCCTTGGCGGCGACCGCCTCCTCGAGCCGCCTGTTTGTTGCGGCGATAATGCGCACGTCGACCTTGATCGGCTTATTGCCACCAACACGCTCAATGGTGCCGTTCTGCAGCACGCGCAAAATCTTGGCCTGTGTCGCCAGCGTCATGTCGCCGATCTCGTCGAGGAACAGCGTCCCCTTGTCGCACTGCTCGAACTTGCCGACACGCTGCGAGGTCGCCCCGGTGAACGACCCCTTTTCGTGGCCGAACAACTCGCTCTCGAGCAGGTTCTCCGGGATCGCGGCGCAGTTGATCGGCAGGTACGAGTTGTCGTTGCGCTGGCTGTTTTGGTAGATCGCGCGCGCAACCAGTTCCTTGCCGGTGCCGCTCTCGCCGGTGATCAACGCCGTGGCATCCGAGCCGGCCAGTTGGCCGATCATCTTGAATACCTCCTGCATCGGCTGGCTGCGGCCGACGATGCCCAGGTCGTAATCCTCCGACTCGAGCAGCGGCTCGCAGGCGACGACCTGCTTCATGTCGCGCGCCGCCTTGAGCGCGTCGGCGACGAGCTGCTTGAGCTTGGGCACGTCGAACGGCTTGAGCAGATAGTCGTACGCACCGAGTTTCATCGCCTCGATCGCCGTCTGCGTCGTGCCAAAGGCGGTCATCATGATCACCGGCAGCTTGGCGTCGTCCTGCCGGATGCGGCGCAGCGTCTCGAGCCCCGTGATGCCACCCATGCGGACGTCCATCAGCACGAGGTCCGGCTGAAAACGCTTGATGACCTCGAGGCCCTCCTCGCCGCTGGCGGCGGTCTCGAGATCGAGTTCGGGCGAGGCAAAGATGCGCTTGAACGAGTAGCGCACATCATCCTCGTCGTCGATAAGCAGAAGTTTATCCATCGCTTGGCCCCTACAGGGCTTGCGCAGGATAGGCGGCACAGCCGGTTTTCACAACGCCAAGAAAAAAGTCGCCTTGGCCAAGCGGGAAAACTACCCTCGCTAGACACGTTTACTGACATGAAACCGTTGACTCGCCGCCACTTTCTGGCCGCCACCGCCGCTGCAACCGCCACCGCCGCCCTGCCCGGCCGGGCGCTTGGCCGCAAGCCCAGGCAGGAAATCATCGACCTGCACCAGCACACCAATTACAGCGGCCGAAATGACGAGCGGTTGTTGGGCCATCAAAAGGCGCTGGGCGTGAAGTGGACCGTGCTGCTGCCGGCCGGTCGGCTGTACGGGCTCGCCGCCAACTGCGGCGGCAACAAGTCCGTCCGCAGGATCGCCGTCAAAAACCCCCGCCACTATGTCCACTTCGCCAACGAGATCGCTGACCACCCCGAGTGCATCGCGACAATCGAGTCGTTTTTGAAAAAGGGCGCGGTCGGCATCGGCGAACAGAAGTTCCGCGTCGAGTGCGACTCAAAACACATCCAGCGCATCGTCGAACTGGCGCAGGAATACGACGTGCCGGTGCTGATGCATTTCGAGCACGGCCACTACAACACCGGCATCGAGCGGTTCCACACGATCCTCGAGAAATTCCCCAAGGTGAACTTCATTGGCCACGCACAGACCTGGTGGGGCAACATCGACAAGAAACACGACCAAGCCGTCATGTACCCCAAAGGCGCCGTCACGCCGTCCGGCATCAGCGACCGGTTGCTCAGCGACTACCCGAACATGTTCGGCGACCTGTCGGCCGGCTCCGGGCAAAACGCGCTCGTCCGCGACGAGGCGCACGCGGTCCGGTTCATTGAGCGCCACCAGGACAAGCTGATCTTCGGCAGCGACTGCAACGACATCATCGGCCGTGGGCCAAGCTGCATCGGCGCGCGCACGATCGGCATCCTCCGCCGACTGATCCCGGACACGAAAATCCAGGACAAGCTTTTCAGCGGCAACATCCGCCGCATCGTCCGCATCCCAACATAACCCGGTGCTTGACAGGCCGGTCGAAAGTAATTACATTGAACTTACGTGAAGGCGTCGATCGTCCAAATTGGAAACTCGAGGGGAATTCGAATCCCGAAGGTGATGCTGGAACAGTGCGGGCTTGAGGATGAAGTCGATATGGCTGTTCTCAACCGGAAACTGGTCATTTGCCCGTCTGCCCAACCTCGCGAGGGCTGGGCGGCGTCTTTTCAGGCGATGGCGAAACGGGGCGACGACACCCTGCTCGAACATGCCGCAAAAGCTGCTCCCAAGTGGGATGATGAAGAATGGGAGTGGGAGTGATGAAACGATTTGACGTTTTCCTCATTTCACTCGACCCAACTTGCGGTGCCGAACTTAAAAAGACCCGCCCCTGCCTCATCGTCTCGCCCAACGAGATGAACGACCACATCTCGACAGTCATTGTCGCGCCCATGACCTCCAAGGGGAGAAATTACCCCACCCGGGTCGCCTGCCGGTTTCAGGGAACCCAAGGCCAAATTGTGCTCGACCAGATTCGCACCGTGGACAAAACCCGCCTGGTCAAAAAACTGGGCAGAGTATCAGGCAGAAGTCAGGAAAAAGTGCTGGCCGGCCTGGCCGAAATGTTCGTCAAATAAACTAGGCGCTTGGCCAAGCGCGGCGACTAACAGCTCGTTGGCACTTCCTGCAGCACCTTGATGCAGTGGGGAATGGCGCCCACGACAAACTCGAGGCACTCGACGGCGCCTTTCGGTTTGCCGGGCAGACAGATCACCAGTGCCGAGTCGATCACGGCGGCCAGGTTGCGAGAGAGAATCGCGTTGGGAGTGATCTTCATCGACTCGATGCGCATCACCTCGCCGAAGCCGGGCAACTCGCGCACCGCCATTTCCCGCACCGCCTCGGGGGTCACGTCACGCGGGGCGACGCCGGTGCCGCCGGTGGTCAAGATGAGGTGGCAGCCTTTGTTCACCTGCTCGCGCAGCGCACGCTGGATGTCGCGAATCTCATCCGGCACCACTGCCTCGGCGGCGACCTCCCATCCGTATCCCGCAGCGGCCTTCTTCAACGCCGGCCCGCCGGCATCGTCGTAAACGCCCTGCGTGGCACGGTCGGAAACAGAAACAAGACCCACCTGAATTTGCATTGCTCGCGATCAGTAAATTAGCTGGAACTCCGGCAGCATCGTCACCGCCCAAAGCACGTCCTCGACCGACTCGGCCGCGTTTTCACCACCAGCCAACTTGTTGAGCATTGCCGTTTCGGCGTCACTTGGTCCACGGCCAAGAGCAAGTTGAAACACGCGCTTGGCCAAGCGCGGTTGTTTTTCCTCTCCCTTGGCCAAGGCGGCAGCGCCTTCTTTTATGATCTTCGAAAGCACCTCGCCGTTGGTCAGCGCGAGCGCCTGCAGCGTGGTGGCGACCGATGGGCGACCGGTGGTCACCTGCTCGCGGTTCGGCCGGCCAAGCGCGGTGGTCAACGCCGTTTTATTTTGCAGCGACTCGCGGAACCGCCCGCCAAACGCCAGATCGGAACCGCTGATTTTTATCCGCTTGGCCAAGCCCCACGGGGCCATGTCCGCCCCACCCAGTTCCGAGGCCGGACGCCACTGGGTGTCGTTGAAATCCGGCTTGTTCCAGCCGTCGGCATCCTCACTGCTGGCTTTCCATGATTTGTCGGAGATCAAATCCATCGTCGAGCCGTCCCCGAACTCAAACCGAATGCCCAGCCAAAGCCCGGCCGGGTTGTTGCCGGAGCCTTCGTTTGTGGCCGACACGGCAATCAGGTTGTTGCCTTTTTGAAACCGCCCGGCGAGGTTTCGAAACTGCGGCTCCTCCCAGTTTTTACCGGCCATCCCGTTGCGCCGGTTCACCAGCAGGACGTACGAGTTGTCCGCCACGGCAATGACGTTTGCCGTCGTCGGCTTGTCCGGCAGCTCGAAGCGTTTGCGAAAAAACGACGTGCCCGGCCCGACGCCGTTGGCCGCCTTGGCCGCGCTCCAAATCCACTTGGCATCCGGCACGTCGGGTTGTTTTTTCTTTTCCAGATTCGCCCCGTCCAACTCGATCTTCTTTGCCGGTGACGGCTTCCAGTTGCCGGTGAGTGTTGCCACGGCATCGACAAACTGCTCGGCAGTCATCCGGCGCACCAACGGCCCGCGAAAGACGAACTCTTTTTCCGCCTGCTCGGAGCCGTTCACCGCCGGCAGCTGATAGGCGCGCGACGTCATGATCTGTGCCATCGTGAACTTGAGGTCGTGCCCGTTGTCGACCAGGTCGCTTGCCAGCAAATCAAGCAGGTCGGTGTTCCACGATTCGTTTTCCATTTCGTCAACCGGCTCCACCAGCCCCCGCCCGAGGAACCGCGCCCAAAGCCGGTTTACAATCGTGCGGCTAAGGCGTCCGTTTTTCGGACTCGTCACCGCCTTGGCCAATTGCTCGATGCGCTTGGCTTTGCTGGCCTTGGGGTCGATCTTGCCCAACTCGGGATGGATGAAGCGCACGTCGGAAGTTTTCCCGGTCGGCTTGTCGCACTCGACCATCTCCAACGGCTTGTCGGCGTAGACGCTGGCCAGCGCGTAGGCATCGGCCAACGACCAGTCATTGATGAAACTGTCGTGGCACGAGGCACACTTGAGGTTCACTCCCATGAAAATCTGCGAGATATGTTGAGCCGCCTGCATCGGCGGTTTTTGACTGGCATTCACCACGCCACGCCAAACGATGCCCTTGGTGAACCCCTGCGACTGCTCGGTCGGATTGACCAACTCGTACACAAACCGGTCGTACGGTTTGTTGTTGTAAAGCGCACCGTAAAGCCAGCCGGTGATCTGTTTGCGACCCCCGTCGATGTAACCGGTGCCGGCATAGTCGTTGCGAAGGATGTCATTCCAAAACGCGAGCCAATGCTCGGCGTAAGACTTCCGATCGGCGAGCAACCGGCGAACCAGTTTGCGGCGCTTCCCCGAGTCCGTGTCCTTGACGAACGCCTCGAGTTCCTCCACCGGCGGCAGCAGTCCGATCGTGTCAAGGTAAACGCGCCTCGCAAAAATGCGATCCGACACCACCGCACCCGTCTCGACGTTGTGTTTGGAAAAGTACGGTTTCAGCAGACGATCAACCGGATGCCCCCCTTCCGGCCCGGGCAACTCCGGCCGACGCGGCTGGAGATTCAGCACCGGTGCCTTGGCGAAGTTCGCGCCCTCCTCCCACACAAGCCCCTGATCAATCCACGCCCGCACCAGGCCGACCTGTTCTGGGGTAAGCCTCGAGCCTTTCTGCGGCATCACATTGTCGGGGTCGATCCCGGAAACCAACTCGACGAGGGAACTCCCGGCGCTGTTGCCAACCACCACCGATGCCCCGGTATCGCCGCCGGCCAACAACTGCTCGCGTGTCTCGATGCTGAAGCCGCCCTTGGCCTTGCCCTTGCCGTGGCACTTCGTACAGCTCTGCTCAAGCAGGGGATAAATCTCCTTAGAAAAGCTGACCTTGTGATCCGCCGCCGGTGGCAGCTTCTCCTTTTGCTCGGAGGTCAACTCAGCCCAAACACCCCCGGGCAGCGCCAAGAGCAAACCAGCACACGCTACGGTAACTCGACCAACAACTTTCACTGTGCCCGAAAGATAGAAGCCCAAATCCCGCCGGAAAAGAAAAATGCGTTACGGCTGACCCGCCAAAATCTCGTAAACGAGCAGGAGCGATCCTTCGCCCAACTGGTTACTCACATTTTTGAAAGCCGGATCACGCTCCATCATCCCGGCCAACGGCGACTTCGGAAGAACGATCGCGAATCGGGCACCTGACTGCTTGTAAGCACCGAGGCGCCCACCTTCACCCGCGCTGTTCGACACATCCCCATACCAAGGCTGCCCGAGATGCCAAGCGACGTACAACCCAACCCGGTGACCTTCCGCCGAAAAAAACGTCGAACCGACAATCGGCCCTGCCAAGCCGGCTTTTCCCATCCGCTTGGCCAAGTCTTGAGCGACAACACCGGCTCCCGGCTCAAGCGGCGTTCGCCAAGCCAGCGGCAGTAAAAAAATCAGTGCACACACCCAAGCGACCGGTCTCTGCTTCGTGAAAGCCACCCCCGCTTGGCCAAGCGCGAGGAGGAGGAGCAACGGAAGAAAGAGATAAAAATAACGCTGATCCACCGGCATCACATAGACCGGCAGGTAAATGCCGCCGAGGCAGATCAGCGGGATAACCATCCATCGCCAGCGGTCGGCAAGCCAGAGTTTCGCCCACGGTCGCTTCGCAAACAGTGCCAAGCCAATTACCAGTGTCCCGACTCCGAACCATTTCAGCAACGCACCGACTCCATCGAATGCGGCCATAAACTGAAGGACGGTTTTCGCGTTGCGGCCGATGAGCGTGAGTTGATGTGAAAAATTGTCTCCGCTCTCGAACGGCGACCAGTAGTCGTAATCCATCCGGCTCGGATCCTCCCACGCCGTCACCCGGCCCGGCGCCGGTTGGAAAATCGTGCTGCCGAACGGATGCGGCGCCGGCCGATCGTTGCCCGGCCCGACAATCGCATGGGCGATTGCGCCGGAAGTCGAGAACGTCGGTTTGTCGTATTTGAGCGAAAGCACGACGATCCACGGCAGCGAAACCAACAGGAACATTCCAAGCGCTTGGCCAAGCTGCCGCCAAGCCGACTGTCGGTTTTCCGCTTGGCCAAGCCGCCAGCACAGAGCCAGCAGCAAGCTCGCCACCACGCCGACCGGCAACGCCACCGCCTTGGCCAAATAGGCCAAGCCCCAGGTTACGCCGGTGCCCAGCGCTCGACGTCGGTTTGTCAACCAATCTGAGGATACCGCTTGGCCAAGCGCGAAGGCCATCAACCCGGCGACCAGCAAGTCCGGCGTCACGTAGTCCGCCATCCAGCCGGGAATCGTCAGCGCCAGCACCCAGCCCACGATCAACTCGTCGGTCAATCGCAGCCCCACCGAGCGGACCAAAAACAGGCTGCCGTGAAAAAACACCGCGCCGGAAATCAGCATCGCCAGCTTGCCGGCGAGCAACGGCTCAACGGCCAGCCACAAAAACGGCACCATCAGCCAGCTTAACATCGGCCCCCAGTAGCCATTCACGGCGTACTCAAGATTTCCGACCGACCAATACTCGGCGACGCGCATGTAGGCGATGGCGTCGGTGTTGAGTCGCGGCAGATTGTTGAGTATCGACACCAGCATCAGCGCGTACGCCACCACCCAAGCCATCCGCAGCCAAAAACGCAGTTTCGGCTCGCTGACACGCTTTGTTTGCTTGGGCGACAAGATGAACTAGGCGTTTTTTGTAAAGACAAACAGGTTGTTCAACCCGAGTTGAAATGTCTTGTGGGTGTGCAGGCGGAAACCGGCCGACTCGAACAGCGGCGTCACTTTGCCCGGGTCAAAGCCGTGATGCTCCTCCAGCGCCGTCCCGTCAGCCAAGCGGAAGAACCGCAGCACGGCCAGGATGGCATCGACCCTCGGCGACGGCACGGTCAGCACCACGCGGCCGCCGTCGGCGAGCAACCGATGACAGGCAGCCGCCCAAGCCGGCTTGGTGCCCTCGGGGACATGCTCAATCACAGCCAGCATCGCGACCGCCTCGAACGGTTCGCAAGCCGGCAGATCGCCGGGGAAGTTCCCTCTCACCGACTGCACACCGGGCGCGTCCTGCGGGTTGGTCAAACGCGGATCGATCCCCACCCCGAGGAAACCGTCACCGGCGAGTCGGCTCAGAAGCGTGCCGTCCCCGCAGCCGACGTCGAGCACCCGCCCGGCCTTGGCCAAGTGCGGAAGCGCCTTGCGGATGCGCCAGCCCCGGAGGAAGCGATCGAACCATTTCACCCTTCGCCTCCCTTGCTCTCCAGCCCAAGCACGCTGAGAAAGAAACTGCCAAGCACGATTTGAAAGCCAAGGGCCAACGCCAAGATCGATGGAATCACCTGACGCAGCACCACCGACGGGTTGAGTTCGCCAAAGTCCTTTTCGCTCCAGCCGAGCGTCGCCGACACCGAGCCGCCGAAGCCTGCCAGCATCAGGACGCCACCGAGCGCCAAGCCGGTCTCGAGGGTGATGTAGCGGGACGGTTTGTTGGGTGCCGGGCTGCCGGGAAACAGTCCCCGCTTGATGGCGAACGTCCGCGTGTAAATCGCGAACAGCACCGACTGGAAACCAAGCAGCACGGCCAACGCCGAGTAGGCCAGCGTGTGCACGTCAAGTTTCGCCTGGCCAAGCTGCCGCGTCTCGGGCAACAGCCATCCGCCGACGCCCAGACCGAGAAGCATCAGCAAAAGGCCCGGGTACAAAAACAGCCAGCGCGGACTGAACAGCAGCATGAACCGCAGATTCCGCCAGCCGTCCCGCCAGCTCCGCAGATGGGGCGGCCGGCTGCGGCCGTCCGGCGAGAGCGTCGTTGGCACCTCGGCGATTCGCAGGCCAAGCAGCGTCGACTTGACGACCATCTCGCCGGCAAACTCCATGCCGGTCGTTTGCAGTTTCATCCGGTCGTACGCCGCACGACTGAACCCGCGCAGCCCGCAGTGAAAGTCCCCGACCGGGCAGCGGAAAAACAACCGCCCCAGTCCGCTTAGCAACGGGTTGCCGAGGTAACGGTGCAGCGGCGGCATGGCCCCGGGCGCGATACCACCCCGGAAGCGGTTTCCCATGACGAGGTCAAAGCCGTTGCGCAGCGCCTCGATGAACGGCATGAGCGCGGAGAAGTCGTAGCTGTCGTCGGCATCCCCCATGATGACGAACCGCCCGCGCGCCGCCGCGATGCCGCCCGTCAACGCGCTGCCGTAGCCCTTGGCCTTGACCGGCACGACGCGCGCGCCTTCGGCCTCGGCGATGGCCCGCGAACCGTCGGTGCTGCCGTTGTCGGCGACGATGATCTCGCCGGAAATGCCATTCTCGGCAAGGCAGGCACGGGCTTTTTGGATGCAAACGGCGACGGTCTCGGCCTCGTTGAGGCACGGCATCACCACGCTGAGTTCGGGTGGGTCGCTGGTCGGTTGCCCGGTCATAAGTCGCGCTTGGCCAAGCGCTTGGCCAAACGATGCCCGAAAGCCGGCGGCGCGACAATCGGCGATTGAGGGCAAGTTTTTGAGACCAGTCTCATTGACTCAGCCAAGTTTTTGGGTAACAATTCGCGCTGTGCAGACGGAAGTGAGAGAAGTTGCGAAGAGGAAATTCATGGATTTCCTCGAGAAAAAGAATCTTCGCATCACCGAGCAGCGGCGCGTCATCATCGATACGGTGTTCGACACCGAGGAACATTTCACCGCCGAACAATTGCTCGAGTGGGCGCGCGATAAGGATCGCTCCGTCTCGCGCGCCACGGTCTACCGCACCCTGCCGCTGCTCACCGAGAGCAATCTCGTGCACGAGATGGACTTCGGGAAGCCGTACAAGTTTTACGATCCGAACTACTCCGACCACCCGAACCACAACCACCTGATCTGTGAGGACTGCGAGAAGATCGTGGAGTTCGACAGCGAACAGATCGAGTCGATCGAGAACGAGATCGGCCACAAACTGGGCTTCACGGTCAAGTCACAGAAACTGCAGCTCTCCGCCTCCTGTGATGAATTGAAACGCAGCGGTGCCTGCGACAACAAGGCCTGCGACTAGGCGGCGTTCAATACGACTTTAGCAACAGGCGGTGATCCACCCTGCCCTGCTGGTGATGCTCAAGCGGCGGCAGTTTGCAGAGCGTCGGCGACCCGGTCTCGGCAAGGAGGGTCTTGGCGTGCTTTTGCAGTTCGGTCCAGCGCGGCCACTCCAGCTCCGGCGCGTGGGTGATCTGCCGCAACAGGCTGCGCCACTCGATCACCGCGCGGTCGATGTCCCCCGCGCCCAGCAGGTCGCTCACCCAGTTGGCCTTGTTGCCGGGGTTGTCGTGCATCGCCGCCACGACCTGTTCCGCACCGGCCCCGTAGCGCACCGGCAGGCCGGCGTCGAGATACCCCGGCACCGTCACGTCGCCGTACCGCTCGCGGCAGGCGGCCGGGATGCGCCCCTCCCAGCGATTCTCCTCGCTGCCAAAACGGTGGCCGGCATCGAGGTTGGCCAGCTCGTAGGCCAGCTCGTCGATCGGCAGTGACTCCTCCTCCAGCGCCGCCGCGATGCCCAGCCCGTAGCTCTGCGAAAAAAAACTGACGACCCGGCCGCGCCTTGTCGGGCGGCCGCTCTCACCGACCAGCTTGAGCCGTTTCCAGAGCAGCGCCGCGCCGGTGGCCGGCCTGAGTTCGCGGCAGTCGCCGTGCAACCCGCAACCGGCACAGGTCGGGTTGACCACCTGCCGCTCCAGCGGCCGGAACTGCGCCACGCCGTGCGAATCGACATGGGCGGGGACGGGGAGCTGCCCGAGCCGCAACTGGACCAGGAGCCGGTTCTCCTCCCGGCGAAATCGTTCCACCGGGGTTTGGTTCGCCGCCAATGTTTCCTCGAGGAGCGGCTGGATTTTCTTTTGCCACAGCTTCAGGGGCACCACGCGCATCCGCCAACCGGTCAGGCGCCGCACCCACTTGGCCAAGTCGAGGCGCTCGTTGTTGAGCCAGTCCGCCACTGGTTGCTCCCGGCCGTACGCTTGGCCAAGCGGCAACAAAACCAGCTCTCCGGCACCGGTTCGCCGCAGCACCTCCGGCTCCAGCAACGCCGGGCGCAGTGAGGGCGCTTGGCCAAGCGGCGGCGGCCCATCCTCCGCCCCGTCGCCGCTTGGTTGTTTCGGAACGAACACCTCGCCCAGCGGCATCGGCTTGGCCTTGGGCCACGGCTCCCAGCCGCCTTGGCTGTTAAGCATCTCGCGGACCCGCTTGCGGGATTTCCGCGCCCGCTCTGAATCGGTGCCCAGACCGCACGGCGCGTCCGGATGTTTCATCGCAAACTCCATGCCGAGCAAAATCGGCTGGGTGCTGAACAGCCGCTGCTGCACGCGCACCGCCTCGGCGTACGGGTCGCGCCCCTGCTCCGCCGCGCCGTGCATCAGGCCCAGCAGCGACGCCCAGTCCACGAGGCCGTTGCGGGAAAGAAGACAGGGATGGCCGTCACGGATGCGAATCTCGTTTCGCGAGACCAGGCCGTAGCCGACCTCGTCGATGCCGCGCCGCCCGGCGCGCCCAAACATCTGGTGAATCTCATCCGGCCGGATCGGTATTTCCAAGTGATCCCGCCGGTAGGAATCGGCAGCCAAGGCGACGCTGCGCAATGAGAAGTTGATGCCGGCAGCCAGGCCCATCGTGGCCACGACCACCCGGAGTTGACCCACCTTGGCCAACGGCTCGATCACGCCGGCACGGACGCCGTAGCTCAACCCGCTGTGGTGATACGCCACCCGCGCCTGCAGCATCCGCGCCAGGCGATCGCCGACAAGTTCCCGTTGCCAGGCGCTCAACTGGAGTGGGTTCGGGTTGGGCAGATTCCGGGCAATGTCGGCGGCGAGCGCCTCGGCGGCGCGTCGGCGCGGCGCAAAAACCAAGACCGGCCCCAGCCCCTCCGCCAGCGCCTTGGCCGCGAACCTCGGCCAATAACCGCGAATCTCCGACGGGACATTGTAATTGAGCATCCCGGCGTACACCTCCTCGAGCGGCACCGGCCGGTCGTCGTGCCACACCCACTCGGCGTCACGGCCCAGGCGCTGCAGCCAAGCGACGATCTGCCTTGGGTTGGCCACGCTGCCGCTGAGCAGCAGCAACTGGGTTTGGGGCGGCGCCATGGCGATGGCCAACTCGTAGTTGAGTCCCCGTTCGGGATCGCCAAGCATCTGGTACTCGTCGATGACCAGCAGCTTGGGACCGTCGCCGTTGATGAGCCGGTTTTTCTGCGTCTCCAGCGTGGCGACGATAACCGGCGCCTCGAGGTTCTCCGACAGGTCGCCGGTGGCAATGCCGACATTCCATCCGCAAGTCCGCCACTCGGCGAGCTTGTCGTTGGCCAAGGCACGAGTCGGCACGGTGTAGATGGCTTGGCCCGGGTTGCGGCCCTCGTTGGACCATAACTCGAAAATGAAGGTTTTGCCGGCACCGGTCGCCGCATGAACAACAACATCCCGGCCGGCCCGCAGATGCTGCACCGCCTCCTGTTGCCACAAATCCGGCACGACAACCTGATCCAGGGCGGAAAAACGATCCAGTTGCGCCCCAAACTCCCGCATGAGGCAGGATTAGCAAATTATGGGAAAAAAACGAGTAAATGAGCCCGAATCAGGAAACATTCCGCATCAACTGCGATTGGCATAAGCATTGCTCAGTTGAGCTGGAGTTTGTGCATTTTTGCGCAAATGACCGTTGTTCTTTTCTATTTGGTTCAGGGTTGATGTGGAATTGATTTGCACGAGGGTCAGATTCCGCCCGGAGTTTGACAACTTCGAATGAGACTCTGGACAACTTTGCGGGTTGCGGGCCTCCGGCCCGTACGAGCCGCGATCGATTGGTCGGCCTCCCTGTTAGGTTACTGACAAGTCCATAACCTAAGCTGCACACAAAGGGCCATCACACAGATGCCCCAACCCCTTGGGAGGTCGACCTTCCCTATTTCACCCGATCAAAGCAATGGGGCAGCGCCGAAACGCTGCCCCATGCTGCACGAGGATGGGATCACTGTTCTTCCACAACGGGAAGAGGATCCCTGCCCCAATTCCATTAGCCAATGAGCTGGAGAGCCATTGAAGGAAGCATGTTGGCCTGTCCCAACATCGCTGTGCCGCTTTGAACCAGGATGTTGTACCTGGCGAACTCGGTGGCTTCGGTCGCCACATCCACATCCTTAATCCGGCTGTTGGCAGCTGACATGTTCTCATTCAGGATGGTCACC
>JACKQG010003025.1_pt1 | contig 21114 bp, 14 predicted proteins | sample 8237621 | NCBI WGS metagenome assembly JACKQG01 (sample SAMN15677084, study PRJNA649215) | marine metagenome | biome: marine; feature: Black Sea; material: saline water; isolation source: suspended particulate matter (SPM) from the Black Sea western gyre | collected 2013-06-09/2013-06-10 | depth... | reverse complement strand
GGTGTTCGCTGCGACCCAATGCGCAATCGAAACCATCTCGCTTTCGATGATCGCCACATCCCGGGCGTAAGCCCTGGCACCAATCCACCAGAAAGCAACGAATATCACCACAGTAGAAATAAGCCATGCCCGGTTGAGCACACGCAAAAACATATTTTTTACATTGAGTTGCACAAACGCTGCCAACCCCGCAAACCCCCACAAAAAGAAAGTCGGCATAACAGGCATAATATAGCGTCCATGCTGGTATGTTACCGGAAGCCGCCAGGCATAGATCGAAATATAACCAATTACCCAGAGTGCAGGTAATAGTTTGCTCCAACGATAATTTTTGACGGCATTTACAATATACAAGATAAATCCCGGCAGCAAAGTCACACCAACACCGACGAGCGGCAGCACAGCTTGTGCGAACCAGCGTTTCCAGATGGGCGATGTCTGAAGAAAGGCATATTCAGCTTGTTTCGCAAAATAGGTGCTCGGCCACCACGTTTCTGCGACGGCATAGTTAAATATCAGATAAGGTGCAAACAAGGCAAGAAAACCTATCCCCACCCCAGAGGCAGAAGTTAATTTTTTGCGCCATGAATTTGGGGAAACGAGAATAAATAATCCAACCGGGGCTAACAAGGTAATCCCATCCGGGCGCAGCCAAACGCTCAGCCCAACCAGCGCGCCAAGTCCCAACCATTTGCCCCCACGAGGGAACTGATCTGTGGCTTTAAAGCGCTCATCCATCACGACAATAGAAGCCAACACAATCAGAGCAATCAGGGCGAATGCTAAAGTTTCCATCCCAGACCCGGACGCCCATACCAAGTGCCACTCAAAGATCAAGAGAATCCCCGCCCAGAGTGACCATTCTTTCCGCTCCGGGCAAAGATATGCGAAAACATAGGCGCCAGATACCCCCAACCCGAAGAGCACCAACCACCCTAAAGCATAAGTCCAAACATATGGACCCAGTTGCAACGCGTGCCCAATGGCCAGCAACATACCCCATAGAGGTCCCGTAGAACCCGCCGAGGGCTGCCCTGGCACAAACGACCATTCGCCCATTGACGCCAAATTCCGGGCATAGGTTTGATGGATCCAGGCATCGTCCAACGGGAAGCCTATGCGTAAGAAATAATTACTATATAGCAGATACCCGCCAAGGGAGAGGGCAGATAGCGCTGCGAGGATTAATAAATTTCGACGAGACATGGCTAGTGGTATGTGGGTAGTAACTAGTGATCAGTTATGGCGAAGATATGCGTTTGGTCGTCGCTCCAAAGTAGGTTTAAAGCGGAGTTTTGGTCAGGATTCTCGTACAGCTCGTTCAAACCTTGAGGATGGTTTCTCTCCAGAATCAAATAATCTGCCTGATATTTTTCGGCAACCAAGAGCGAGGTATCAACATCCCCATCCGGGATGACGATGGCCGGACGCTCACTGGCAAGATAAAATCCGGGCGGGTTATTGACCATGATGATCTCATCGGGAGAAATCGATAATCCAAATAAGACACCGTTCAGTTGGCGATGATACTCGTATCCTCCATCCCAAGCTTGACCGTTTTCTCCCCAACCAAGCACTCGCTGACCTACGATAAACACAGAAAGAATAACTGCAAAGGCAGTAAACGCGGTTGCAAAAACAGTTCGGGCTTGCCGGGTATGCCAGCCCCGAACGCGGTTGCCCCAGATAACGAAACCGTCAATGCCTATTGCGGCCAACGCCCAAAGCAGAGGCTGTAATGCCGCGCCCGAATGGAAAAAGCCACCTCTGGCTCCCGCAAATGGAAACACCAGAGTCATTACGGCATATGTAACCAGCCAGGTCAATAATCCTAATCTAACGCCGAAATCGCCCCGAAATCGCCATGCCCCAATGACGATGAAGGGAGTCAAAAATATTCCACCTTGGACTGCCAGAGCGGTCTGTACATTTTGGCCCAATGCCCACCAGCGCACCCTCAGGATTTCGACAATCCCCGACGACCACCATTGGTCAAAACCGAATTGATCAGCGGGAAAGGCGAATAACTGGTTATAGCTCGTAAACCAAGCGGCCTTGATCCCACCGGGTGACAATAGCGCGCCGAAAGCAAGTTGGTTGCGAATCAGCCAGGGGGTGACAATGGCAAAGAAGCCGATAAGCACTAGTGCGATGCGAGGAGCGTTGAGCGTAAAGTGCTTTGTATCGCCAAATTTATAAGAAGCAAAAGCTAGTGCAATGAGCAGCCATATCAGGGCATCGGCACGGGTGAGATACATCAACCCGGCAATGATGCCGAAAACAATACTACGTATCAAGTCTTTACGTATTATCGAGGGTATGACAAAGAACAAACCCCCAAAAAACATGTACAATCCAAAGGTGTCGGTAGTGGCGTAATACGGCAAATAAAAGATTGAAAAAGCCCCAAACAGGCCGGCAAGCATGGCAGTTGGACGTCTTTCAGTCAGAGTATATGCAATTGCCGCTGTCAGCGGAGGGATCAGACCAGCTAAGATGATGAATCCGATTTTTGCTCCAGAGAATCCCAAGCTTCCAGAGATACTCAATCCAAACAAAGCCAACAAGGAAGGCAATGGAAGCCAGTATCCATGTGAAGGGTGTGGCACTCCGTCAGGCGCATCCAGATAATTCCACAAGAAGGGCTCATTAAAGCCTTCTCCGCGAGCAAGCTGCAAGCCAGTGGCATAATAATAATCCGCATCCATGTAGCCCGGCGAAGACTGAACTGCGCTGACCAGCAGCGTGGCGCCCAACCCTAAAACGAATAAAACAATATATTGACGAAATTTCATGGCTTAGTCAGGGGGTACAATTCATAAATATCGCCGAATTCAAGAGGGTCGGGCAACTCGCCAAGTAATGTTTCGAGCAGCTGCCAGTCGGAATCCCGGTAACGAGCATTTTCTCGCTGGATAAATTTAGCTCCTTCTCGGTAAAAAAGCAGATGTGTGAAACCCTCTGCTTGCCAGGCGTCAAGAATTTGGTTGGCATCTGGGTGGCTTCGCGACTCTCGAATCCAACGATCAAGAATTTCATCAGGGATGCATTTCGGGGCGCAGTAATAGCTGCGCGGCTCCCACAACATCAACACGCGACTGTTATCAGGTAATTCTTCGATAGATTCCAATACCCAGGCAAACCAGCCCAGGTTGTTGAGCAAATACTCCTCTTTGGAAATGTTTGAAAACAGATAGTTGTGTGCATTTTGGCGCAGAACAGCATTCCCAACCTGGAGCAAATTCAAGCCTAGAACAAGCAACACAAACCAGGCCACCACACGCCCGAGGCGCACCCTTGGAATCGTGATACGACTCAGCCCGTTATAACCAGCACCAGCCAATAACACAAATGCTGGAAATAGAGAAAAATAGAGCCGTGTTTGAATGAGAAAACCAGAGAAGCGGCTGCCCAGAGCCCAAATTACCAAGCCACTAAGAGAGAATATCACAGCAACCCTTAGGGCGTTACGTTGATCTTCGGAACGCTGTAGCCATCCAATCCAGGCGAACGTCCCTAGAGCCAGCAACAGTGGGCCAATGGAGGCATTGAATCCTGGGGTTCCTTCCACACCACGTATCGTTGCATATAGGGGCAAAAAAACAGCCTCTCTCCAGCCTCCCCAAACCGGTTGATCTTGAAAAAAGCTCAGGCGCAATTGATCCATAGCACCCGATGGAAATATGAGTGGGTAAAAAGGATTTCCAGTGAAGATCAAGTTTTTGACCCACCAGGGCGACGAAACCAGGGCAACAACTATCCCAAACAAGAATAAATCTCGCAGCAGTTCTCTCAGTTGCTCTTTGCGACCAAACCAGGCTGTCATCACAAGCCCACAGAGCAGCAATACCCCGGCAGTGTACTTTGCTCCAAGGGCAATCCCAACGAATATACCTGCCAGAATCAAATCTTTACGGTTGCGCCCGGTTACCCATCGATCCATGATCACCAGAAATGCAAGTCCGCAAAGGATCGTCATCCATCCGATATACCCCCAAGCCAGGGATGAAGTTGTCGTAAACCCCGCCATCAGGGCAGCCACACCGATCCAGGCGGAACGAGCATTAAGTTTTTGAGAGACAAATCCCCAAATACCTGCTATCGACAGTAGCCCGATCATCCAGCCCAAAGCCACTGCGGCCTCAGTGCCAGCCAATGCCATCGCCCAGGTGTAGAGCATCTCCGTGATTTGCGGCATCCCCCACAACATCAACCAGGGAATATACACGATGCGACCCGCATCGAGGTACGCCTGGGGCAAAGTCAGGTGATAAACCAACGCATCATATTTCAGCGGCGGCGCCAGTGTCGCAATTAGCGTGGCAAACATGATCAAACCAACCGAAAAAGCGATTGTTTGCTCTATGCGACTTGCCGTCTGCCAGATTGCAGAAAGTGCCCGCCAATCCTTCCACCAGGCGGAAATATACCTACGGAACAGGACCCCCGAACCAATGAAGATGGACCACATCAGGAGTGGATTTAGTCCCAATGTACTCCCAATGAACAATACAACTAAGCTCATTATGCCCAAGCCCAATGCAGCTTGCACTGCCAGGCGTGTAAGTGGATGATACCGCTCACCTGAAACGAGCCATGCCCCCAAACCGCCAGCAATCGATATCAACCCCCAGGCAATGAGCAGTTGTCCTCCCGCACGCGCAAGGGAGAGCGCCACGGCAGGTGATATTGGTTTATGTAGCACAAAATATAAGCTGACGATAATCGCCAACCAGAAAAGCGAGATGAGTGCAATAAAGGCTCGACGCGTATTCACAAAAGGCTACTCTTTGACAAATTCATAGAGCCGCAGATCGGCCCAATTTGAGATTTCCCACAGTTTGAAGTGGTTGTTCAACCACTGGATTTGGGGGTGGGTGCTGTGCCCCAAGTTTTGATACTCTTCGATGGCCCTCTCGAAAATCACCAGCCAAACGCGCTGGGCATTTCCAACCGTTGCATCAATATCTTGTTCGGCGATCAAACCCAGCACTTCTTGTGTAGCTGGTGCCAAGGTGTCAGCGCCGCTGCCAGGAGGGTCGGCGAGATAGTGTTGGGGCAAATCCTTGTCATAGTAAATCATGGGGAGCATGGTCAGTTTATTGGAGTGTAAGATCAAATCATCTTTGGATGAATTTTCCATCAGAAATTCATCCAGTTCAGCATAGGGAGCATAGGGGAAGCCAGAGTAGGTGACATGGTTTAATATGCCTAAAACCATGCCTCCGATCAACAAGGAATATGCCAAGATTTCCATTGGCTTTGGCATCCCCGTTCGGCTGAAAGCCCAGCCAAGCCACATAAAAAAAATGGCCCCAGAGGGCAATAATGCCCGCTCTATATAAACTGGCTGCCATTGAGAGAATAAGAACAGGAATATGGGTGGCACAAAAGCCAGGTATAAAAGCCACAAACCTCGCCACACATCAGCATTCTCCTGACGCCATGCCCGGAGGGCGCGAAAGGTTTGCCAGAGACCCAAGGCAACCACAAAGAATGTAACAAATAGAGCCACTGTAAGCCAATTATCTGGAACGGGCAGATTGGTCACAAAGCTTAGCAATGTGGAAATCAGACGGGCAGGCGACGGACGCTCGATCCAAAATTTTCCCCGGATCTTGGCAAACTGGGCGGGGATTCTTACAATCCAAGGGATATACAGCAGCAGCGCGCCCAGGCCACTGAGGGATACAGCAAGCAATGAACGCCAATCTTTGAATAAGAGCGGCGTAAAAGCCAAGGGGATCAGATAAAAAACTGCCAGATTATGTGAATACTGCGCCAAGGCAGAGCAAACTGCGAAAAGCAGCCACCAACCCCACCGTCGTTTCTGCATCCCCTTCAATAAAGCGTAAGTCGCCCCAACCAAAAGGAATGTCATCAAGGCATACATACGCACTTCTTGCGCGTAATGAATTTGAAAGGGAGAAATTGCGATAATGCCAGCAACGATCAGGCCAAAGCGTTTCCCAAAGAGATCTTTTCCCAAAAGATAAATGAGAGCAACGCTCCCAAGCCCGCACAATACCGATAAGGAGCGGGCAGCCAGGGGCGACTCCCCAAATAGCGACATCCATCCCCATAAGAATGTGTAATAGAAAAGGGGGTGTTCCTCCGCAGCTTGATCGTTGGCACTCCCGATCGTACCCTGAACCATCGCCGCTGGCCCCTTCGAGGCAAACAGCACAGAAAAGGCCTCATCGTACCAAAGCGGGCGCGTTGATATTGCAATCAGTCGCAGCATTAGCGCAACGATAATGATCAGAAAGAGGGCCAGTTTCTGCCTGTTCTCAGGAAAATTGGATCGCAATTGAACTCCCCGGCTACTCGACAAGATCTTCGATGGGCATTAACGGGGGTCGGATGGACCACCAGCGAACCCACCATAATCCAAAAAGGCAAAACAGGGGCAACGGCAGATACATGGCGGGTTGTTCGAGGTTGCCCTGCACGGTATTGAAGAAGAGCAACCATAACCCGCCGAAGAACAGCAAGAGCAAAACCCAAACGATGCCTTTTCCTGCCTTTGGCCAACGATATTCAAGCAGCTTAAAAATCATGAATACCGCCGGCAACATCATCACATAATTGGTTGTGGCAGTTCGTGAAACCATGAAGTTTGTCAAAACCATGGTTATTAAGGCGGTCCAGGTAAACCAATTACGGTCTTTACCCCAAGCCAATGCCCATTCCACAATCAAATAGCCCCAGAAAAAAATATTCAGGATGATGCCCAGTTGCCTGCTGACCCCGGGAATAGAGCCAGCCAATATTGAAATCAATGAGCCAATGCGTTCTGTATAGCTGGGATATTCCATAATTTGCCAGATCATTTGGATCGGCCAATTGGGAATAAAAAATAGGGATACGACAAAGATACCCGCCAGGCTGCCGAAGAATCCACTGAAGATGGTAAATCGTTGACGGGAATAGGCCCAAATAAGCACAAAGGGAATTATCAGATATGCCATTTGAGGCTTGGTCGTCGCCAGTGCTAATAATAACCCCGCAAAGCCATCCTGCTCCTTGTAGATGAGCAGTAGCGCCCCAATTAACAGCAAGGCCTCAATCCCTGCGAATTGCCCAACGATGATAGTGCGCGCACCGTGATACCAGAGCACGCTGAATAAGATCATCACGGCTACCCGTACAGGAGATATCGTCCATCGCACTAGTTTTAGGCTGAGAATCGCTAAACCTGCTAAACTCAACTCAAGCAGGGTCATCCACAGTGCGCGAGCGAGGAGATAATCCAGCAATCCAAAGGGACCGAAGAAAATCATCGATGTCAATGGATATACAAAGTGGTTTATGTCCTCACCCTTGGAAACATCCGCTGGATGACCGTAGATCATTTCTTGTGTGGCCAAGCTTACCTGCTCATCGTAAGGGCTGATCCCCTCCAAAAGCCATTTGTGGGCGCCCATCCACCGTGCAAGGAAATCATTACCCCCGGGATTCTGAACAGAGAAACGATAATTCGCCCAGGTCAATCCAACCAAGCCAAGAAGGGCAACCAAAACAAGCGTTACGAAGAGAAAAGTGGAACGATATCGGTACACGGAATCTCCAAAAATTTGTCGCGAATTTATTCGAGTTTTGCAAATAACACGAATGGTCTCTAGGAATCGCCGTGGTAAGGGGCCACATTTGGGGGTAGGGGGCGTGCGGAGCACGCTCCCTACCCCCAAATGTGAGGTCTCTCACGACAATTGCCATAGAACCAACACGAATGGTCTCGAATCATCAACAAGCATTCGAACAATTCGTATCATTCTGAAGTAGTCAGGAGCATCTCGAACATCTCACGCCAAGACGCAAAGACGCCTAGAAAATTTCTAAGAAAAAACTTTGTGACTCTGCGTCTTGGCGTGAGAATCAATGGTGTTCAACATCATATTGACTACTATACAATTCGTATCATTCGCGGACATTTGTAAAAAAAACGCTACAAAATCAAAGTATATCATCCGAGGCGGCTAATACGTTGAGCCAGTCAGCCTATAAAGAACCTCATTAGCAGCATCTGTGTCGCCCTGAGTCTGGTATAACTCCACTAAGGGCATCAGCCGCTCAACCAGGTCGGGCGGTAATGGGGGTCGGTACAATTGGGGCAGAATATCTTCAGGCAGGCTGCGGCGCTGGAATACAAACCAGGCATAGGGGTTCCAACCCTTGGTGCCCCAACCAAAAATTGTGTACTCAGTGAGAGCTTCATATACCTGCCGATAGCGGATCAAGGCAAGCTCAGTTTCTCCACGCATTTGGTTAATTTCTGCCAGCGCCAGGAGTGGGATTACTTTTTCTTCATTGGACCAGATACCTTGAATCCATAGCGCAGCGTGAAGATATTTTTCAGCGAGATCCAAGTCCCCTTGGGCCAGTGCAAGCTCAGAGAAGGCCAGATACAAGCTAACATTTTGATCGTTCTGCAGCCACTCTTGAAAAAGTAGTTCTTCAGCCTCAGAATAATTACCATTCGCCAGCGCAATTCGTCCTCGAGAGATCCCCGTTTGGGATGGTAGAACTTCTTGCGCGGTCGGATTCCAGGAATTCAACACATCGGCGCGCAACGTTGTCTCATCCCAAAAATCTGTCTTGCCAAGCTTAGGATCAAGCTGCAAGAGTTTGCCGTAAGCATGACGAGCATCTTCTTGGAAAGATAAGGATTCAGCATAAAGGCCCAGGTTCAACCAAAGAATCGGCACCTGGGGTTCCAGTTCGATGGCCCGGGACATGTTTAATATCGCAAGATCAAAATGTCCAGCCTGCCAATACAATGAACTGAGATTGGCGTAATGGAGGGCATAGCCTGGTTCGAGGGCAATTCCTTTCTCTGTATGATCAATGGCTTTTTGCAAAACCGCTTCGTCTCCATCAGCAGCCGTATCGGCCAAAACTCCTGCTGCATAGCCCGCTTGCAGCCAATAATGCGCTAACCATGGGTCAAGCTCTGCGGCCTGAACAAATGCAGCTGAGGCACGCTCCCAATCTCCATCCGAAGCGGCATCGACAGCCAGGTCATTGTGCCAATAGGCGCGCAAGGAAAAGCTACTAAAGCACAAGATGATCAATGCAGGAAAGAACAGCCAAAGGGCAGAAAATGATCTTCTGGGAATTCCTCCCTGCCGGTTTAGTTGGTTATCGTTTTGGGAAATTAATAAAGCAAATAAAACAGTCATCACGATGCCCACTGAAGCGTAGGGTAGAAAATTATCAACCAGTGAATGGATGCTAAAGCCTACGAGCACAGCAACCAACGCCACCCAGCGCACTCGACCTTCGGATGAAAGTCGAAGGCGCGAAATCCAAATTTTCCGCACCGAAACAATCGCAAAAATAACTAAGCCAGCCAAACCAACAAACCCGCTTTCAGCCGCGATGGTGAAAGGGATACTGTGGGCATGTAGATAAGGTCGATCGGGTGGAACGGCATTGTATTGGATATACGCTGAAGGAAATGTTCCAGGTCCAATCCCCGCCCAAGGTGATGCGCGCAAAGCATCCAAAGCTGCCCCCCAAAATGCGGAGCGAGAGCTAAGGATAGGCCCGTGGGTAGCATCCCCTTGAAATTGAAGAACCCTCCAGAATACCAGAACCATTGGTGCAGCGACCACCAACGCGATGGCGCCCAAAAGCGCAGGATGGGCGCGCAAATAATCCCATATTTTCCTACACCATTCCTGTGCCCGTTCAGACAATAAACCAATCCAACCCACAACTAGAATGAAGATGGCCGCAAGATCTCCCAGGATTCCACCCCGCGAAGATGTGAATGTTACCACCACCATAATTCCCAACAACAATCCCCCTAAGAAGATTGAAGTCAACAACTTGCGAGATGACACAATTCTTCCAATGGCAATAGGGATGAGTATATTTACAAACGCGGCCAGCAAATTTGCATCGCCAAAAATGGCGTACAAGCGAAATTCAAAACTTGGCGCATAGGGCAACGATGCCGTCATATCTTTCCAAGCAGTATATACTCCCACCAATTGGAATATGGCTAACCCCACAACAATCGCCCCAACGATCAATAGAGTTTTTTCAATCAGCTCAATTGGCCATCCTTGACGCACCAAATCAGAGACATAATAAAAAACTAAAATAAAAACCCCATACATCATCAAAGACGGTATGCTGCGGCGCACATCCTGCGAGAAGATTACGGTTGCAAATTGGGCTGCCATAAAGGCGACTATCCCCCACTCAATTCCCGTCAACGCAATCTTCCGTCGTTTGATTATCAGCCGGATCAGCCAAGTCCCTAATACGGTCGCTCCAAGAAATGTTGACGCAACGTGGATGCGAAAATTTATCAGCCCGGTAACTGTGCCTGCCACCAAGATGACATAGGCCCACAACAAAATCAATCCCATTTCGCGGAAAAGGTATTGCCAATTGGTGGAAGTGCGCAAATTTTTGGTCATAGGTTGCTTAGTATGCACCCTCTCGTCGAAGTATCACCCAGATTGTTTTGAACAAGATATACAGGTCCAGGCGCATAGAATAGTTTTGCACGTAATACAGGTCATCTTCGGTGTGCAAGTGCATTGGCTTGTCGCTGCGACCATGAATTTGCCACCAGCCGGTAATTCCCTGCGGCACTGCGAAGCGTTTGCGCTGCCAATGCTGATAGTTAGCCACAAGGTGAGGCATTTCAGGCCTCGGCCCGACCAAAGACATATTTCCTTTGAGAACATTGAACAACTGAGGCAGTTCGTCAAGGCTGGAACGCCGCAAGAATTTACCTATGCGCGTGACGCGCGGATCATCAGGGATTTTATGAATTAGCCTGCCTTGCTCATCTTCCTTTTCAACTGTGTGCTGGATCTCTTCTGCTCCCACAATCATTGTACGGAATTTGTACATCTTAAACAAACGACCATTTTCTCCCAGGCGAGTCTGCCGGAAGATCACCGGACCTGGATCGGTGATCCAGATCGCCAGTGTAATCAAAAACATCAGGATCAACACAGGGGGGAGTAAAAGAATCCCTATGATCAAATCGAAAGCCCGCTTGTTCAAACGTTGATAATCATTCAATGCAGGTGCACGCAAATCGAGCAAGGGAATCCCTGCAAAATCCTCCACCCGGGCTTGGTGCAAGGTCAAAGAAAAATAGTCTGGCACCACCCAGACCTTGATGGGCAAATCATGCAATTTTGCAATCAACAAATTGGCCCGTTCATTGGCGTGGCGCGGCAGAGTCAAGACCACATCATCGATGCTCTCAGCCTTGATCACATCCCGGGCTTTTTCTAAAGGAGCAAAGATGTTTATATTGTCCGCTCGTTTCCGCTCATCATCGTCTAAAAAACCGATAAACTGCAAACCAAAATATGGGTATTTGACTAATTGTTCCCTAACCCGATTACCGACGGTGCCCGCTCCGATTATCAACACACGCCGAGTTTGGACACCAACTCGTCCGCGCCATTGATAGAGCAGTCGAACGAGCACCCGCCAAATCAGCAAATATAGATATGCTTGAAACCCAAAGATCAAGTACAGCAGCCGTGACACGTCGCGATAGGACAAAAACAGCACACCGGCCAGAGAGACAAAAGCAATCGCAACAGCCAATGTTAGATTTGTCAATTCATCAATCACCAACAAATTTCGCCTGCCATCATAAACAGACAGCAAAGCCATCACCCCTGACCATACCAGAATTGCCAGCAAGTAAACCATGGCTGGCATTTGTATTGGCGCTTCCATGAACTGCACGAACTCAAGCGGATTGAACTGCGGTCGAATCTTAACGGCCAGTACCATCGCCAGCAAAACCAGCGCGGCATCGATCAAGATATATAAAATGGCAATGTTAACTGTGAAACGTCGCAACATGATCGAGTTCTCTAACTTTTTAGTCTTAAGACATCCAACGCTTTGGTAAAAAGCTTGAAATTTGTGCGAATGAGTACGATATGCCGAAAATCACGAATAGTGCTGTAGTTTAGAGAGTACTGCCGCGAAGTGTCTCTCAAAGTGGAATACTTCATCGAAACAACGCAGCGCTCCCCGGCTGTAGTTGGCCCAATCAGCCAGGATGGTATGGATCGCGTCGGCCATTTCATCCATCTCCGCGATGCAGACCCCACAATGGTATTCTTCCATCAGGTCGCACATCCCCGGGAACGCCGAGACTACGACTGGCACTCCGCAGCGCAAGTACTCAGCCATTTTGCCAGATGACAGCCCAACGTAGAGAATATTATCTCTGTGCATAAAGTGCTGCTCATCGATGCAATATAGAACAAGACCTATGTCGGCAGATGCGATCAACTCGGGGAGATCTTGTGAAGAAACGGGGCCTTCCGAAATCTGTAACCTGGGGTGATCGGCCAGATCAAAGCCGATCTCGCTCCCGCGCTCCCGGCTGTGCAAAACTAACTTCAAGGTGGCCGGCCAACTCCGAGAAACATCCAGGAGTTGCGGAGTGCAGGTCCACTTGCTTAATGTGCCTACGTGCAGCACAACCTTTTGATCATCGGGGATATCCAAACGCTCGCGTAGGTAGCGGCTGTGCTGCGGGTTAACTTCGCCAAGGGGCGAGTTGGGTAGCAGCAAAATCGATTCGTGCGGAACCCCATTTTCTTTTGCTAAAAGATCAGCCCTAACGCGGTCCTGAATTATGGTAAAGGCACAGCGTTGATTATAGTAGCGCTCCAACCGCTTTAGGGTTTTCAGGTAACCTGACTTAATTTCCCCAGAAAACAATATCTCCAGGCTAATATAACAATACCGCAGTCGAAATATTGTTGCACAGATCCCACTGATGATCAAACCAACCGGATCGATACCAACCAACCAGGAATAACGGCGGGTTCCAGATCGCCAAAATACACCCAGGAACAAGATTAACGCTTCCAGAATTCTACGTATACTCTCCGGAAGAGGCAGCCGCCTCAAAGAAGGCAGCGCGACCAGGTGTACACTCTCTTCGTCAAAACAAGGCGGAGCGAAGGCAGGATCAGCTATGAAGATCAAATCGGTAGCGTACCCAGCCTGGGACAATAACTTCACCGATCCCATCAATGAGGGCACGGAATCGAATTCACCGCGATGATGGATAAATGCGATTGATTTTGCGTGTTTTGTTTTTCGGTAGTTCATTGTATTGGCGCCAAACACATATCTTTCAACTAATTCTCTTGGATTTGAGTCGGCTATTTGCAACTTCTTCAAATCTCATTATGTGAAGAACTTGCAGAATAAACACAAAAACAAAGATTAGATTATAAATTGTATACCTGACCCAAAGTCTGCGAAAATCTTGAGTAAGGCGAAACAACCATTCGAAGCCACTACTTCGAATCCAATTTGGTGCTTGTTTGATCCTGCCACTAAAAAAATCAAAAGTCGCACCAGAAGGCATAAAAATACTCCCATTAATTTTGTTCAGGTGCTCTTGAATCCATACATCTTGTTTCGGAGATCCCAATCCAACCCAGATAAAATCTGGTTTCAGAGCATTTACCATGTCACAGAAATTTTCGTCCTCAGCCTCTGTGAGTGGTCGAAAAGGTGGTGTGTACTTCCCTACAACATTTATTCCTTCATATTTACCATGAAGATAGGATTCGATTTGGTCGGTAGCTCCTGGATAGCCCCCATAGAGAAAAAATGTGTAGTCTTTTTCTTTGGCTTTGCCGCTAATTTCGTGCATAAGATCCGGTGCATAAAACCGATCCGTTTCTTTATTGTGGAATGCGCGCGCCCACCTCACAAAAGGCATCCCATCACTGCCAGAAAGATCAACGCTATTGTAGAGTCCTCGTAACTTTTTATCGAAAAGTGCAGAAACACAAATATGAACATTAATGACCGCAACTTGATGGGATCGAGAAGTTTTATCAAGTAACCACTCGTCAAAAATGGGAAACATATCCGCATAAGAAAGGCACTGAATATTGATCCCGAGCATATTCATTACAGCCATAATTAAACTCACACTCTCCTGCAAATGACCGTCATATTCCAATCATCCACGGCAATAGCTCGATCTAGCTCCATAAATGGAGAAATCTTAAGCAACTCAAATCCATTTTTCTCAAGGAAATATTCAATCTCCTGATAAAAGAAAAATCGCATCGTATGAACTTCATCGATCTCATCGATAAGTGTATGCCCTTGCAAGTGGAGAACATTATAAAAAACTTTTACAACATGGTTGACGACATCTAACTCCGGACGCGCATGCCGAATGATGCGCCCAGCATCGGTTTCGATGATCTTTGTGCGTTCAACTGGGCGTTCGGATAACACCGCCGGACCAAACCAGCCATCGAAGATGAACAGCCCGCCGGGGCTCAAATGCTGGCGAACACCCTGAATGGCTTGCTCCAAATCATAGTTGCTGGTTTGATATCCCATCACCGCGAACATGGATACCGCCGCGTCGAAAGTTTGTTCAAGATGTAACTGACGCATATCCTGCAGATGATAATCTATGGTCAAGCTAAGCTCTTTGGCTTTACTGCGAGCGATGGACAACATGCTCTCGGAGAGATCCACCCCTGACAACTGATAGCCTCGCTGGGCTAATAAAACTGTGTGTCCCCCAGTTCCACAACCCAGATCCAGAATACCTTTGATCGACTGGTCAGTAAACTTGTCGAAAATCAGCTCGACGAAATCACATTCGGCAGCGTAATCTTTTTCGGCATAGAAAGAATCGTAGTAGTTGGAATAGCGATTAAAGACCACAGATTTTTCTCCTGCAATAAATCATAATATTACTAACTCACCAGGCATACACCATGAACGGCCGGGGGGTGCAACCTTCCCATGCAAAAATACCCCGATGAAGGATATTGTAATCTGGGCGCAATTCACGAAGGATACTGCAGATCTTATGCGCATTTTCTACTTCGTGATACACGGCGATCGACAAACAAGGCTTTTGTTCAGCAATAATCCTGCTAGCTCCTAGTATGGCATTAACTTCGGCGCTCTCAACATCCATCTTGATGAAGTGAACTCGATCATCTCCAATCAAATCATCTAGTGCCATAACTTGGATATTTGAACCTGTTTTGCTTATGCGGCTTTCATATAGGTGATCTGGATCCTCGTGATATCTTGCCTGCCCTGACTTTTCTGCTAATGCAAGATGACTTACTTCGACCTTTCCTTCGGCGATCTCTTTGGAGAAAGTAAGTCTGAGAGCCTTTGTCAACTCAACAACTGGCTCAATCACTAATACCCTTGCGCTTCGCTGTAAAGCATATCGCGTAAAAAATCCCTCACAGGCTCCAGCATCAATTACATAATCTCCAGAAGCGATTCTAGTTCCCCCAAATTCATAGGCATGAAAATTACGGGATGCCGGGGCAAACACTTCTTGATGCATCCAATCTAGCCCATCAAAACTTATCGCTGTCGGCCAATAATAAAAACTATTAGCGATTTTTAGCTGCTTGAATTTGACTGAATCATTGTGAACATGAATAGTTGGAAACTGTATTCGAAAACCTGGATACTCCGCAAAGCCAAGATATATTAAATAATCGGAAAGAGAAAAACGATAATCACTCTTAACAGCTTTTGCCAAAGTTCGTAAACGTTTATAAAGAATTTTCAGTGACCTCATATTCGCGGTCGGCATGATAATGATTCACTTTCACAGGAACATTGCGTCAGGGCAGAATTTCTTTTAGCTCGTCAAGATCTACCGATTGGATACCTGTCAGGGCTATCTCCCAAAGTTGGTCTGCCAATTTCGGATGGCGGATCAACGCCCATTGCACACGCAGCCGCGTTTTGACATAAACCCATTGAAAATCCAGCATCTCAAGCCAGTGTTTTCCCCGAATTGTATTGAGAATTACTCGCAGCGCGATCTTCCCCCCGCGCAACAAGCCAAAGAAGAGTAATCGCGCAAATATCAGCGGCAAGAAATGGGATTGCTCTCGCCAATCTACAATGGCATGCACATATGCCTCTCCTGCCAACCTGGCGCGCCACCAGGGTTTAGTCAACCGTAATTCTGGAATATGATGTTCAACAATAGCACCCGGCTCATATATTACCTTGTAACCAGCCTGATGTATCTTTCGGCACAATCCATAATCACCATCACCCACATAAACCTTTTCAACGACACCTGGTCTGCCATTTGCTTCTACTCCAATAGTGTCTGCTGGAAAGCCGCCCACCTGGTGCAAAAAACTCCGACGCACACTAAAGTTGGGACCCGGAACCCCTTTCACTTCTTGTCGCCGTGGTTGTTTTGTCCACAAACTCAGGCCATTGAACAGGCCGGGGGTATTACAAACCCAGTCTGGGGGTTCGGTTTCAAAAATCGGAAGAATTGGGCCACCCAACACACCTATGCGCCCGTCTGTTTCAAAGGCATCTAGAATTGCTGTCAACCAACCCGGTGTCACGGTTACATCATCGTCAATATAGATCAAAATTTCGCCAGAGGCAGCATCTGCTCCTGTATGCCGGGCCAGCGTAAAAGAAAGTCGCGGCTCAAAAACGTATTTCAGATCTAAACCAGCCGAGCGTGCAGCTTCTGCAACTTGACGCGTATCGTCCAGCGAATTGTTATCAACGACGATCACTTCAAATTTGCCTTCGGGGACTTTCAATGCTGACAGACTGGCCAGCGCCTGCGCAAGGCTTTCGCTACGGTTATAGGTTGGGATAATCACAGATGCGGAAATTAGTTTACCAGACATAGATGATTCCTATCATAAATCATGGCAACAATGCGTGCAATCGATTAGGTAGTTCTTATTTATTAAACGGCATTTTTCGAGCGAGAGTATAAGTCAACAATTTGCGTGTGAAATCCAGGTGAAATCCTAAGCATACAAAGCCAATACACCAATAAACCCATAACAATTATTCCCAATAGGAAACCTAGCCGAAGTACGCTACTTGGAATATTGATGCCAAAATATACTCTGGTTCCAGCCCACACGAAAATTGCCATGATCATACTTGCAAAAAGTGGTTTGCGAATGATGTCAAAAAGATAGCCATTGCGAAGGTTTAGATATCGCACTGCATAATAAGTATGCGGCACAGCACCAACAAACACTAACAAAGATCGAACAATCACAAACTCAAATAATCCAATCCTGCTAGCCCAAACATATAAAGGAAGCATGATTACAGCAGCAAGAACATAAATTTTTAACATGATTTGTGGCGCACCGATCGCCTTGAATGCATCGCTGTTGAGAGCCCAAAGGTGCCCAAATCCGGCATACAAAGCCAAAATCGGCAATATCGTCCCCAGATAAGCATATCTTCCGGGATAAATTAGATCAATCAAAAGCGGCCCAATAATGCTGAAACCAATACTAGCAGGAATAGCATAGCTGGCAATAAATTCAGTTGCTTTTAAATAGGTTGCTTTTAAGGCAGCCGAATCATTTTGCATGCGGCTAAAAGTTGACAGTGTCACACCCGTAATAGCTGCCAAAGGGAGACTAATAACCATCAATGCGAAATTGAAAGCCAGTGAGTAAATACCAGCAGCATCACTCCCAAGATTTTTAGCAACGATAACATTATCGAACCAGCTAAAGAACCACCCTAACAACATTTCCAATGTGACGAATCCACTAAATTTAAAAGCAACTCCCCACCAATGAAACTCGAAAATAAATTTCGGTCTCCAATCAAGGAAAAATAAAGTAAGCAATACTCGTACAGCCGCACCGCTCAAAATTCCTACAATATACGCCCAGTATCCCTTCCCTTGGATAGCAAATAATGCCGCGGCAACAATCATGATTAATGAACTGACCAATTGGATTAGAGCATAACGCTGATATTGAAATTGCCGCTGCAATAATGCCAAAGGAATATTAGAGAAACCAGCCAAAATGATCTGCAAGCCGGCAACGCGCAAGGGTAATGTAAGACGGTCTTCGCCGAAATAAGCACTTAGGAGCGGGGCCAATATGTATAAGATTCCATAAAGCATCAGGCTAATCGTATTGCTCATCCAAAATGCAGCTTCGCGAACTTTATCGCTATCCTGCTCTCTTTGAACGGTTGTTTCCATCAAGCCCGCCTGCTGCAAAACCATCACTAAAGCCATTACACTAGAGAACATTGTGATGATTCCAAAATCATCGGGAACCAACCAGAATGGCAAGAAGAGCATCATGATGGCGCTCCCCAACAACTGGGACGCCCGGGCAATTAATGCCCACTTTGCAGAAACTATTGCCTTATCTTTGATATATTGAATTTCATCCACGCCAAATAATCCTAATCGCGCATCATCGGGGTCGCACAGCGCGTCCTTGATGTAGAAACCCCGAATACACTAATTATCATTATGTGTGGAATTTGACACGCCACTAGGTATAGGCTCATTGTTCCAATATCCCGCGAACTACATCCACAACCTGCTCGATCTGCCCCTCGGTCAATGTCAGCCCCGAAGGCAGATACAGACCCCGCTTGGCTATACGCTCAGCTACGGGATGACTTTCATCAATGAAGAGATCTCTATCGTGAAAAATAGGCTGTTCATGCATCCCCAAAAAGAATGGGCGCGTTCCAATGCCTGCGTCTTTCAATCGGCGCGCGAACTCAACAGCATCGAAAGGCACTTCATCATCTAGGACGATGCCATACATCCAGTAAACATTTTTTGCCCAATCTTTTTCGGTTGGAAGCTGAAGCGGCAGCCCGCGCAAAGCATCTTTATAGGATTGAGCCATGCGTCGTTTCTTGGAAACCAATTCATCAATGCGTTCGATCTGAGCCAATCCGATGGCAGCCTGTAGATTAGTCAGGCGATAATTATGCCCTAACTCGGTATGGTAGAAACGCTGTTCCGGTTTGAAGGCTAGATTGCGTTGAGCACGCAATCCTTCAGCCAATTCTGAATCATTGGTCAATACCATCCCCCCTTCACCTGTAGTGATGATCTTGTTGGCGTAAAAGCTAAAGCAACTCAGATCGCCCAAGCCGCCGCATTTTCGTCCATTATATTCCGCACCGTGTGCTTCAGCGGCATCCTCTAAAATGACAAGATCATGCTCCCTGGCCAGATTCCACAACGAGCTCATTTCCACGGGATGGCCATAAATATGCACCGGCATGATTGCGCGCGTTTTGGGCGTAATTCTCTCTGCCACCTGATTCACATCCATAGTCCAGGTATCTGGGTCAGAATCCACCAAAACTGGGATTCCGCCGTTCTCGATCACCGCCAAAGCGCAGGATATGATTGTAAAAGTCGGCATAATAACTTCATCACCGGGTTCGAGGTCCAACACAGCCACAGCCGCCGATAACGCGACTGATCCATTACACATGCCTACGCCATACTTCATTCCGCAGTACTCAGCCCATTTTGCTTCAAACTCATCGACATATTTTCCGGCAGATGAGATCCAACCAGTTTCTAAGCAATCGAGCACATACTCTTTCTCTTTCTCACCAATCAAGGGCTCATTGACTGGGATCATGGATATGCTCCTTCTCTTTTAGGCCCGTATATGGGCCTTGCTTGATTTCAAAGAGCACTGCATCTTCCAATATGCGGAACCCGTGCGCCCCGCCAAGCAATAGAATTGCATCGCCCTCGGTCAAAACTGTCTGTACGAGCAATTTTTCGTCATCGTCGAATAACTCGACCTCCACTTTTCCTTGCCGCACAATGAGAGTCTCTGGGGTGCCAACGATGCTGCGTTCCAAGGGCAGATGCTTGTGTGGAGGGATTCGGCCTCCTTTAAGGTAGACAACATGCCCGACTTGCATAGTGCTGTGATCGGGTGTATAGAAAGTTGTCTCAGGTGGATAATCTCTGTCTCGGATAATCATGGCGATGAGTTGCTCACCTGAAGCGATACGTTCAATTTGATTCATCATGTGAGATATCTCCAATTAGATTTCGTTCAATTGAATTTGCAAGAATGCTCTTTGCAGCCAGTCGATGACCAGCTACGTTCCAATGCCCATCCTATGGAAAATTCAGCGATTTTAAAATATCAACACCAAATGGTAGCACGGTAATAACCCGTGGAGCGTCCCAAAGTGCCATTCTGAGCGACAAAAGGAGCGAAGAATCTCTGTACATGTCAGTCAAAGAGTTAGATTCTTCGTCTCTGCGCTCCTCAGAATTCAAGTCTTCGGCTGATTTCATTGTCGACGGTTAAGTACCGTCCTACCCACCAAATCGGAATGTAAATGAATTACTAATAACAGCGATCTCTCCTTCACAATCCGGCGACTTATCATTATTATATTATTTTCGTCCTCGACCTTTTCGCACGACTTACCCACTAGCAATAGCTGAGTTGGTAAAAGCTGTTTTAGCCTGTTTCTGATACTTGTTGTAAACCTGATTGGTTTAGAATTTTCTGTTTGTAATAGATAAAAGCACAAAGAATGCTCGGAGCAATTATTGTAAAAATGTACCAAGCTGAATTATTGCCGTATTCAAATAAAATAACAAACCATCCTGGAATAGACACCAAAACAGCCAGCAACAGAGATTTTTTTTCATCAAGCAAAGGAACTAATTGAATTAAATCATAATCATGCACCAATGGACTAACAATGAATCCCCATAATACTGCCAAATCAATCGAAATTTCTTTTTGATTACTTAGCCAAATACTCAATAATAGAAGAACTCCCACAATAATCAAAATAATCCAATAAACAATAGTTTGTGACGATACAAAATAAAGCAATGTACGTGGAACAAATCCGGACATGGCCCGTTCAAATAAAGGTCGTGGATACGTCAACCATTGAGAAGGCCAATCTGGCACAAATAAAAATCCAGGCAAATAAATCACAATCATTGTAATAATCCAAGCCCAAACTTGCCTGGATATTTTTCTTTGGTCTTTATATTTCCTCCACCACTGGGCTATTGCAAAAGCCAACGGAATTAAACCTAATTGGGGTTTGAGCAAAGCTAATCCTAGAAATAATCCCCCATTTGGATTATTAATATTTTTACGATAACCCCATAAACCTATCATTCCGAAAATGGCAGTCTGTCCTCCAACAAAATGCCCAAAAACTGGTGCAAATAGAAGCACGAGAGGGTTTCCACCTGAAATTAGTAATGCAAAGACAACCGGGGCTAGAAACCAGATAACTACACTGATAGTG
>JACKQG010001623.1_pt2 | contig 21119 bp, 19 predicted proteins | sample 8237621 | NCBI WGS metagenome assembly JACKQG01 (sample SAMN15677084, study PRJNA649215) | marine metagenome | biome: marine; feature: Black Sea; material: saline water; isolation source: suspended particulate matter (SPM) from the Black Sea western gyre | collected 2013-06-09/2013-06-10 | depth... | reverse complement strand
TGAGGGGGCAAAGTTCCCTCGATTTGCCGTGGGTGAGATTATTGCTCCCACGGCTCTATGGAGAATGTGGAACAGGTTGGGCATTACTCAAGAGATGCTTGATGGTCGCTTTATCCGAAAGTGGGGTGCATCTTGGATGTCCCCCAATGGCACAGTCTTTGATTTTGAGCAAGATGTACATCCAGAAGACCCTCTCTGTCGCCCCTTTGTATATACCTTTGATAGAGGTGAATACGACCATTTCTTGTTGAACCATGCTCGTGAAATGGGGGTGGTAGCCCTTGAAGAAGCATGGGTAGAAGATATTCTGAAAGAGGATGGAAGGGTCGTGGGGGTTCGGTTTTCGCAACATGGCAAGTCTCATGAAGTGAGATGTAAGTTGCTTGTAGACGCGTCAGGACGGGCAAACTTTCTCCCTAGAAAGTTGGGGTTAAGGACCGAGATTGATGAACTCCACTCCTTTTCTGTCTTTGCTCATTACGAAGGTGTAAAGAGAGATGAAGGGAAGAAAGAAGGCCTCGTTCGCCTCTGTTTCGGGGCCGACCGCATGTGGTTTTGGTGGGCTCCTTTATTGGCGCCAAAAGCGTCTATCGGCATCGTGGCAGATCGAGAAACACACGGAGAAGAGTATGAAAGAGATCCAGAAGCGTTCTTTGAGAAATGGATCCAAACCAATCCCTATGTGTGGGATCGTATCAAGGATGCAAAGAGGGTTACAGGGTTCGAAAGAGTAGAGAAAGGAACAGGGGGAGCAAACTTAGATCGCTTCGCTGCACGATCCACCGAGTTGGTGGGGGATGGTTGGGTCTTGATTGGAGATTCTGCTGGCTTCATAGACCCCATATTCTCAGCAGGTCTCTTTGTGGTGCAGAACAGTGCCGCATGGCTCGCTGATGAAGTTCTTTCTGCGATGGAAGAAGGTGATCTTTCTAAGGAGAGACTTTCATCTTATCCGGAGAAATACCTTGCTGCTCTGGGAGATATTCTGTTCCATATTCAGGGGATGGCACTCCTCTATTATGAACCGAAGTTCATTGACTTTTTCTTGGAGTGGGGCAATAGGAATCCCAAGATGAGAGATCTTTATATTCGGACGTTTATTGCCTACGATCCCGATGCGATTGCGGAGTTTGGTCGTATTTTTACCCGTCTTTTCAAGCGGTTTCAGCATGAGGGTGGTCTCACTTTGGAGATGACTGACGAAGCCCAAGGAAAAGAGTGAAAAGCTCTTCGCCGAAGGAGGATTGGGTGCGCACGGCACTTGAGGGATCCTACGACTTTTTGACCCGGTGGTTGATGATTCTCAAACCCCTCCTTTTTATTCCTGCCGTGATTTGGAGTTTGGACCACCCTCAAGAGAGCTTTGGGATGTGGATGTGGGCTTTGGGAATCAACTTTATGATGATTGTGGTCGGTCTCGATATCGGCTTGCACCGTCATGATTCTCATGTCGCATTCAAGACGACGACCTTGGGTCGCATCTTCTTGTTATTCTGGGGGCTGCCCACGCTTGTCGGAAGCCCCTTGCACTGGTCGGTTGTCCACCGCAAGCACCATGCCGAGTGTGAAACGGACGAGGACCCCCATTCCCCCCATCAAGATAAGTGGTGGCATGTCTTTCTCTTTTTACCTCCTGCCTATCGTTTTGATGTCCAGGCCAACAAGAAGTATTTCAGGGGTCTCATCGGTGACCCCATTTATCGCATTACCCATCTCTATTACTACCCCATTGTGGCACTTTATGTCGCTGTTTTGTGGTGGGTTGGATGGGAGTGGCTTTTGTTTTGTATGCTCGTTCCGGCAGCGATTGTCAATGTCCAGTTTGCTTGTCTCAATGTCGTTTGCCATATGTGGGGGTATAAGAACTATCCTCTAACCCGTGGAGGCCATGTCTGTGAAGCGAGAAACAACTGGTTTATTCATCTCGTTACCTTCTTTTCTTTTGGCATGCATAACAACCACCATTGGGATCCTGGCAACCACCGCTGTAGTGTCAAAGAGAGTGAGTTTGATTTTGCAGCGTGGATTATTGAGACCTTTTTCCTGACTGAAGTGGGTGAAGGTGCAACCCTAGGGAAAGAGCGCGAATGGTAGTTTTCCCCTCGTCTATCCCCTATCTCTACCTGTCACCGATAACATCCCTTTCCAGTTAGGGCGACCACCACTTTAGGGCAAGGCTTGAGGCTCGGGGAGCCACAAGCCCCGACCAAACGGAGAGCCACAACCCCCGACCTAACGAAGAGCCACAACCCCCCGCCTAATAACTGGATCTTTTGGGGAAGCGGGGGCGTGGACAATCAATGCTCCCCAGAACCGGAATGGGGTAGCACTTTGGGTGGCATCAGGCAACGAAGTCCCCGGACAAGAGCGTCAACGAAGTGCTGGGGGTGATGGCCAAAAGGAGCGTGGGCACCAGGCAAGACTTCCAAATGGACATGAGGTGCATTCCTAGAAATCCATTCCGCTTGAGAGAGGGGGTTGATACGGTCGCGTTTGCCGTGAAGTACGAGCAAGGGGAGGGGGAATGTAGGGATACGGGCACCAAAGGGGGTCAAGAACATATCCCATCGGACTTGACGCAAGAAGGGTTCGTTAGCTAATAGGACACCTTCTCTTAGGCCCCCAGTCGCCTGGGGTGACCATCCCTTCTTAGCTAGGAGTTGAATAAAGGGCTCAGCAATCCTCAAGGGGTTCAAGAAATGAGCATCCATCCTTCTTTGAATCACTTCGTGGGGTGTGGAAGAGAGGGTTGGTGGCGGTGAACCATTGACGATGGCAACACCAGCCAACCCGAGTTCCCCTTTACGAAAGATCGTTTCTAGGAGAGCATAAGACCCCATTGACCATCCCAAGACAATCCTTGGCTTGTGGTTTTGAATGGTGTCCGCGACCCACTCTGTGAGTCCTTCAAGATTAGGAGGAGTTGGAGGAGGGGCACTTTGATGCCCCGGGAGGAGAGGTGTGACGATTTTCCATTCGGTGGGCCAATAGGGATCTAACCCCTCCCAAACCTGAGGTCCCATTCCTGCCCCATGGAGAAGGAGGATTTTCAAAGGACGCCGGTCGCATTCAGGATAAACCACAGGATGAGACCAAGTCCTACCGCGATAAAACCAGCCTGATTCCATGCCCTTTCTCTAACGACATATTCCATAGGTGTTCCCCCAAGAGAGGCATGCTCCCTCCATCCCCAATCCCACCCTAGCATCCCAATGAGAAGTGGTGCTAGCCATCCAACTCCAAAGGGCCAAAGAAGGGCGTGGAAAAGGAGTGTCCTTAGTCCGCTAGCTCCGCCATGTGCAAATCCCCAAATAGGACCCAAGAGTGCAGCTCCCCAATGGAATCCAGGTGTTATGGGAGCAGGGGATGGGGAGGGTGAGGAAGGTTGAGCAGGGGGAACTCTCTCTACAACATCAGTTGTCACATTCATCGGTATCGTAGCGACGGGAGCAGGCAATCCTTGGAGCGGCTGACCTTTGCAGTTGGATATCGCACACCGCCTTGCATGAGACCAACAAGAATGGTGGTACTTGCCACCACACATGCCACAAACGACATACGCGTCGGAGAGTCCATCCAAGCACCATCCGCAGAGGTCTTCTTCTCCCTCTCCTACGATTTCAATCGACATAATGGGCATCCTATGGGGGTCGTTTATTCTAGAATCTCCCGATGCGCCATACTTATCTTTATGACGCCCATCTTTCGTTGGGTGCGAAAATGGGTTCCTTTGGGGAATGGGAGATGCCTTTGTGGTATTCTGAAGGAGTCTCTCAAGAAGTGAAGGCGGTTCGCGAAGATGTGGGACTATTCGATGTCTCTCACATGGGCACTTTCTCTATAAGGGGGAATGTTCTAGGGGCGCTCCAACCTTTGGTAACAAACGACCTCTCTTTAGTCCCGATCGGAAAAGCCCAATACACTCTGTTATTGAACGAAAAGGGAGGGATTGTGGATGACCTGATCGCCTATCGAGTAGAAGAGGATCTATGGAATCTTGTCGTCAATGCGGGGAACAGGGATGGGGATTGGGCGTGGATAAGGGAAAGAGTGGGTAAGGGGGTGGTGATGGAGGATGATTCAGAATCAATCGTTCTTGTCGCTCTCCAGGGTCCTCATGCTGCTGCAACATTGAGCGAACTGGGGTTTTCATCAAAGGGGATTCCTCGGTTTGGGTTGGGGAAGGGGGAGATCTTGGGCAATCTGGTTTCTGGTGCCCGAACAGGGTATACAGGTGAAGACGGATTTGAACTCTTTATTCCTCTTCAGAGCGCATTCGTTGTTTGGGAGGGGCTTATCTCTGCGGGAGCGCGTCCTTGCGGACTGGCGGCTCGAGATGTTCTTAGACTGGAAGCTTCCTTTCCGTTACATGGTCAAGATATTTCGCCCCGCACTTCTCCCCTAGAAACAGGGTTAGAGTGGGCCGTAAAATGGAATAAGGGCTCGTTTGTGGGGAAAGGGGCTCTATTGAAGGAGAGAGAAGAGGGTTCAACTAGAGAGAGGGTGGGTATTCAGACACGGATACCCGTTCGATTTGGAAATGAGGTCTATTGTGGAGAAGAGTGTGTGGGTAGGGTCACGAGTGGACTTTTTAGTCCTACTCTTGGTCACCCCATCGGTCTCGCTCTCATTTCAAGGGAGAGACCAGAGGGAGACCTCGTTGTGATGAAGGGGGGAAGACCCCGTAAGGCAACGAGAGTAAAACTCCCTTTTTATAGGAGGAAAGGATGAAATATACGACGTCCCACGAATGGGTAGAAGATGAATCGGGTGGGAGGATGGGTATCACAGCCTATGCTGCAGAAGCGATGGGAGATATCGTCTTTGTTGAGTTTTTGGTTGCCGAAGGAGATAGGGTGGAAGCAGGTCAAGCGATTGCCGAAGTGGAGAGTGTAAAAAGTAGTGCCCAAGCGTATGCTCCTTCTGAGGGTTTTGTAGAAGAGTTGAATCGTTATGTAGTAGATGACCCCTCGTTGGTCAATGCGGATGCGGAGGGAGAAGGTCATCTGCTCATACTCTCTGGTCTCAAAGCAGAAGGGCTTATGGACGAGGAGACCTACCAAACATTCTGCGAAAACGAGGGGTAAACCTGTTGAGAAGGTTCTCTGACCGCCAAATCGGCCCTTCAAGAGAGGATAGGGAAGAGATGTTGCGCGTTTTGGGGCTATCCACAATGGGGGAACTCCTAGAAAAGGTGATTCCCCCATCTCTGCTCAAAGAGGAGCTTTTCACTTTTCAACGATGTTCCGAAGAAGAAGCACTCGTTGAACTCCGAGGCATCCTCGGTAAGAATCGACTGGGAAAGTCCTATATTGGAATGGGGTTCCACGCTACTTACACACCCATTATTCTCAGGCGTCAGATTCTAGAAAACCCGGGATGGTATACGGCTTATACCCCCTATCAGCCTGAGATTTCTCAAGGAAGATTAGAGGCGCTCGCTCTCTTTCAGCAGATGGTGATTGACCTTACCTCTCTTGAAATCGCCAACGCATCTCTCTTAGACGAGGCGACTGCGGCAGCGGAGGGTATGGCGATGACAGTTAGAGAGTGGCGGGGGAAGAGACGCGGTTTCCTCGTAGATGAAAATATCCATCCCCAGACTTTAGCTGTTATTCAGACCCGCGCTGAAGCGATGGAGATCAAGGTTGAGGTCTCCTCGCCATCCCAGTGGGAGGTGGGGGAAGAGATTGCGGGGGTGTTGTTCGCTTACCCCAACAGTCTAGGTGCGTTTGTGGACCCTAAGGAGATTGTAGCCAAGGCTCAAAGGAAAGGGGCGATCGTCGTCGTAACTGTGGATCCTCTGGCGTTGACCCTCTTTGCTCCCCCGGGCGATTGGGGTGCTGACATCGCCGTAGGGAGTGCTCAGCGCTTTGGTGTCCCCTTGGGATATGGAGGACCCCATCCAGGTTTTATCGCCTCCAAGAAGCGGTTCCAAAGGAAGATGCCCGGTCGGATGGTTGGGTTGTCCAGAGATCGGGATGGGTCACCCGCATTTCGATTGGCACTCCAAAGTCGTGAGCAACATATTCGGCGAGAAAGAGCGACAAGTAATATATGCACTTCACAAGTCCTCCTAGCTGTTCTTTCAGCGCTGACTTGTTGTTGGCATGGTCCCTCCGGCATCAAAGCGATTGGAGAGCGTATCAGAGAGCTAACCCTAATCCTGAAGAGCGGGCTAGAGAGGGGCGGATATATGGTGAATAAGGGTGTCGTTTTTGATACGGTGGTTGTGACTGTAGATGACGAAGAGTCCCTTTTGGCAAAAGGGAGAGCGGAGGGGATTTTTCTGCGCAGGATTGGGAGGAATCTGATTGGAATTACTCTTGACGAAACGACGACACTTCAAGATGTGGAAGAGTTGGCAAAGCTCTTCTCTCTCCCTTCCCTATCTCTCGAAGATGAGCAGGAGGAGATTCCACAGAGATTAGTGAGGGAGACCTCTTTCTTGACAGCTGACGCATTCAATACCCACCACAGCGAGCATGGAATGCTCCGCTTCCTGAAACGGCTTGAAAGGAAAGATGTGACACTTGCTCAATCGATGATTCCGTTGGGCTCGTGTACGATGAAACTGAATCCCTCTGCAGCGATGGAGCCCATCACCTGGAAAGAGGTGGGTACATTACACCCTTTTGTCCCCCTAGAAGATGCCGAGGGTTATGCCCAGCTTATCTCTTCCTTGGGGAGATCCCTTTGTCAAATAACGGGGTTTGATGAGATTAGTTTTCAGCCCAATGCGGGAAGCCAAGGGGAACTTGCTGGTTTATTGACGATTAGGGCATACCATCTGTCAAGAGGTGATGGAGAAAGGACGGTTGTCTTGATACCTGCATCGGCGCACGGAACCAACCCGGCGAGTGCAGTTATGGCAGGGATGGATGTGGTCGTTATCCCATGTGATAAGAATGGGAGTATTGATTGTGAGGTTGCTCGGGAGAAGATTGAGGAGAATAGGAGCCGTTTGGGAGCGCTGATGGTGACATATCCCTCAACTCATGGGATCTTTGAGGAAGGAATTGAAGATCTCGTGAGAGAGGTCCATCGCGCGGGGGGGCAGGTCTATTGGGATGGCGCCAATCTAAACGCCATGGTGGGGCTCGTTTGTCCGGGTGATTTGGGGATGGATGTAGGGCACCTGAATCTCCACAAGACATTCGCGATTCCTCATGGGGGTGGGGGCCCAGGTGTGGGACCTGTCGTCGTCAAGAAACACCTAGCACCGTTCCTCCCCAACCATCCCGTTGTTCCCTGTGGTGGCGAGGTTCCATTAGGGACTCTTTCCTCTGCACCTTTTGGGAGTGCTGGGGTCCTACCGATTCCATGGGTCTACATTCGGATGATGGGGTCGAGAGGACTACAAGAAGCGACCGAACAAGCGATTCTTTCAGCGAACTATTTGATGAGAAGATTGGAAGGGATCTACCCCGTTCTTTTCAAGGGGAGCCAAGGCGCTGTCGCTCATGAGTTTATTCTTGATTGTCGGGGCTTTCAAAAAGACGGGATTACTGTCACTGATATTGCTAAGCGCCTCATGGACTACGGATTCCATGCCCCCACAATCTCCTTTCCTGTCCCTGGAACGATGATGATTGAACCTACAGAGAGTGAGCCCAAAGAGATGCTGGATCGCTTTCTAGAAGCACTTATCTCTATTCGGGAGGAGATTCGAAATGTAGAAAAGGGAGTTTGGCCAGCGGATGATAATCCTCTCGTCCATGCCCCTCACTCTGAAAAGAGCTTCGTAGTTGAGCGATGGACCCATCCCTACTCCCGTAAAACAGCTGCATTTCCTTTGCCTTGGGTTGGGGAGGGTAAAGTGTGGCCCTCGGTCGCTCGCATTGACGAAGTTTGGGGAGATCGAAACTTCCATTGCGGTTGTGATCCCACCGATGCCTACTCCGATTAGCCCCCTGCTCTCTCTCCGGTTTGGTGCGGGAGAGCCAGCAACCGACCTCGCTTGTGAAGAGATGCTCTTGGAGGATGTTAGGCGTGCGAATAGAGGGACGGACAAGGTTTGGCTTCGATCTTGGGTGGGCCAATCTTCGGTCGTCGTTGGGAGGTCTCAGAAAGTTGGTGAAGTCGTTCACAGAGAGTCCTGCATTGAATCAGGTGTGGGTATCTACAGGCGGTGCTCTGGTGGTGGGGCAGTCCTTCACGGAGAGGGAAACCTAAACCTCTCTCTTGTCCTTGATAGGGAGTACTGGAAGATCCCGTTGGACCCCAAGTCCTCATTCTTATGGTGTGGACGATTCCTGACAGATTGGCTTTCGTCTTTGGGGTTGAACACGGGCGTGGGGCGGATTAGTGATATCTTGGCTGGACACGAATCGTTGAGGAAGGTATCTGGCACCGCACAAGCCCGCCGGGGGAGTGCGTTGTTGTGGCATGGCACACTCCTCTTGAGGGAGTTAGAGGAGATGGAGAGGTTCTTACCTATTCCTCCTGATCGCCCAGGCATACCCCATTCAGATTACCTATCAAACTTGTCACTTCTTGGGGTTCCACAGTCTGTGGCTGAGGCGGAAGCAGGATGGAAGAAATCTGTCTCTACGATACTCAAAAGGGAGATTGTAGAGATAGAGCCAGAAACGGTCTTTGCGAAAGTAAAGGAGTTTCTTCCTAACTACCCTAATCTTTCTTTCGCTCCTTGGGAGGAAAAGACCCTGCGGTCATAACCGCCCACCCCACGGAGAGGATGGGGAATGCACCTCCCAAGATGATGGGGGCGACCCAAAAGGGAATCTCCTCAAGAGAGGAAGCTGAGAAGAGTAGTGAGAGAAGAATGGAGAGGAAGAAGACCCCTGCCATGAAAAAAGACCCCAAGGCAAAGAGAGATCCCAGGTACGGGAAGAACTGGGGCCATACTCGTTTCATTGATGCATGGAATGTACTGAGGGGTGGGGCTCCTAAAAAGGCGAGGGCGGGGGCAAAGAAAAGGAGCGTCCAAAGCACCAAGGTAGGTAGAAAGTAAAGGGATGCACCGATTGAAGAAACGAGTCCCAAAAGAAAGCCTTGGAGTGTCGTTACTAAGAAGATGGAAGGGAGGCGAAAGAAGGCGTGAGCAATCGGGGAAGAGGCGGGAGGAGCGATTCCCGATAGGAGGCGACTATGGGCAAGCAAGAAAGCAGAACCCCAAACCCAAGCCGATGCGAGACCCAGAGCGATTTGAGACCCCAATCCAAGGTTAACCTCTCCCGAGAGGAACGCCTCAGCTGAAAAGGAGGAAAGGGGAAAGAGCGCTTGAGCAAAGAGTAGGAGGGATGAGAAGAGGAGCCAAGAGGGGAAGAGTACGAATGGGTCTCCGAGCGCCTTGAGCGCCCGAAAGATCATGGAGCAGATGGACCCCTTGCAATCTTAGAAGGATTCATCAACGCCCGCAAACGTTCTTCACCTAACTCCGTTTTTTCCATAGCGACTTCTAGAACGGATCGGTTTTCGGCGTAAGCTATACCCGCAATCTCTGCTGCCGCTTCGTACCCGATATGGGGGTTGAGGGCTGTCGCTAGAATGGGGTTTCTCCAAAGCATTTCCTCCATCTGTTCTTTCCTGCATGAGGGAGTCTCAAGCGCCTTAGTTCGGAGTGTATCCATCCCTCTTGACAAGAGATGAATCGGTTCCAATAAGTTCTTTGAGATAAGAGGAAACATCACATTTAGCTGGAAGTTCCCCGAAGCTACAGCCCAAGATACGGTAGCATCATTTCCAATCACCTGAGCGGCGACTTGAGCAACCGCCTCAGGAATAACAGGGTTTACCTTGCCAGGCATAATAGAAGAACCAGGCTGGAGCTTGGGAAGTTCAATCTCACCAATCCCAGCTTTGGGTCCACTGTTCATCCAACGCAAGTCATTCGAGATCTTGAAAAGAGCAATGGCAAGATCTCTTAGGGATGAAGAGACAGCTAGGAGCGAGTTGGGGAGCGACAAGCCCCTGAAGGGGCTCTCCATGCACCGAAAAGGAACACCCGTCTCTTCAGAAAGAATCTCAAAAGCTCGCGTTGTGGTTTGGGGATCCCCATTGACCCCATTTCCCACAGCGGTTCCTCCTAGGGGGAGAGCAGAAGCATCAAAGGAAGCCGCCCGCAATCGCCTGCGGCTCTCACCAATTGCTTCTTTCCATGCATCAATCTCATCAGACATGAGGATGGGAAGGGCATCCATTAGGTGTGTACGACCGGTCTTGACGATCCCTTTAGCCCTATGGGAAAGGCTCTCCAATGCCTCAACCAAAGAATCTGTAGCAGGAATCAAATCTCCAGTTAGCGACAGAACAACAGCGACTTGAATGGAAGAAGGCATCACATCATTGCTGCTCTGGCCACGATTGACTTCATCATGACTGTTTATCTCTCTACCCAGAAGTGCAGAAGCCCGAGATGCTAAGACTTCATTTCCGTTCATATGTGTACTCGTACCAGAACCGGTTTGGAAGATATCCACTGGGAACTCGCTATCCCACTTTCCTTCAGCAATCTCCTTTGACGCTTGGGCGATAGCGGTGGAGATATCTTGGGGAATCAACCCCTGCTCGCCATTAGCAAGTGCCATTGCGTGCTTGATCGTCCCCAGTGCGTGGATGACAGGAAGAGGCATTCTCCATCCAGAGATGGGAAAGTTAGAGAGCGCCATGCGGGTCTCCTTTCCGTAAAGAGGGTCATTCAAGGAAACTGATTCTACCCCGAAGGAGTAAAGGGGTTAGGAGGGGTGGAAAGGAGGGGGTTAGGAGGAAGGAGATGGGATGAAACTTGGTTCAGCGAGTTACGACCACCATATTCTGACGCGTTTAACCTATGTAGAGGAGAAACTCGCAGATATTCACCGTCTGTTATCAGATGAAGAACAGGGCCAAGTGACGACCGAACCCCTTGCGAGATTGGTGGAGAGAATCGCACAGAAGGAGAGTGCTCTTGATATCCTTGAGCAACTTGGAGAGATCGAGAAGCGGCTCATTCAAAGGGAAAGTGTCTTACTCTCTCTGGTGAGAGGAATTATGGAGAGATTGGAGAATTTGCCCACCGAAAGGTATACAAACGGAGAGGATTCGTGTCAAGAAAGAGAGTGGAGAGAACGAGAGACCCATGCATTGATAGATCGTCTGGTCACGATCCAATCGACTCTTGATCTCATACGAAGAGGGTTGGGTGCCTAGCTTCTTCTTTCCTGAGGAGAGAAGACAAACGCAACGCCGGAATCGTTCTCCCCATCTGAAAAGGTGTTGACTTCCCATGAGTGCCCCCTTGCGTTTAGGAGCAGGACTGCGTCAAGCAAGGAAGAGATAAAGGAAGCGTTCAACGAGCCATAGAGTGTGAGCAAATGGAGTCGACCGTCTCCATCAGTCAGGAGACGAACACCCTTGTTCCCCGGTAGTTCCCATGCGGGCAATCCTTGAGGGGATTCGGTTTGATGAAAAGGTCCAAACGCTCGTTCCAATACCGAAAGGAGGATACGCTCGGGTTCTTCCTTAGGGGTCGCCCTAATGAGGGGGACAACCCTCTTGCAAGAGGGTGAAAGGAGATCACCATCCTGGGGCGTTAGTCGAATCGGTTTTCCAAGTCGGCGTGCCCAGCCCGTAGCTGGACCCAGCCCATTCAATTTCTCTAGGGAAAGAGATTTGAGGAGTTTCTCGGCTCGACGGGGTTTCTGGAGAACTTGGGGTTTTCCTGATAGCCAAAATGTGGAAGGATCTACCCAAGGTTCGCTTTCTCCTTGACTCTCTATTTGGAGATTTCCCACCAACCACCACCTTGTACCCGATCCATGGAGTGTTCGTGTGAGAAGCCACAGGGTGTCTCCTGCATCAAGGCGACGCAGTGACGGCCACGGAGCTGGACCGAGGAAGAAAGGGTAAGGGAGTTCTCCTTGGTCATGGAAGAAGACACCTTCTCCTTTCTCCCTGTCATGAATCAAAACCAACCAGTCCATAGTATAGATTCTAGAACGAATTCCACCATGCTCTCAGGTGAGTGGTCTGTTCATCGTAGGGTATAGGATTTTCGCTGTGGAAAAGGTTCTTCTCTACATTGATGGGCAAAACCTCTTTATGGGGCACGCGGCAATGGGGATCCACCGCATAGATATTCCGAAGCTGGTGTCCCATTTGGTGGGCGAGCGTCACTTATTGCGCGCCTATTACTACTCATCGCTCCCTTCAAGGGAGGATGACCCAATGGGGCATGACAAGAAGTTGAAGTTCTTTGAATACCTCAACTTTCAAGAAAGGATGGAGGTTCGTGCAGGAAGCCTCAAGGTTGAACGACGTCTCTTGCCCAGTGATCTCCTCAAGGAACTCCAATCGGTGGGGGGGCATATTGATGCGACACCCACATTGAGTGTGGCACTGACCGAACTAGAGAATCGAATCCGAACTTTTCTCGTGGAAGAAGCGACAGAGACGAAGGAGAAGGGCGTTGATATTCAGATTGCTGTGGATATGTTGGACCATGCCCACCGAGAATTGGCAGATGTTCAGATACTCGTTTCTGGAGATGGTGATTTCATTCCTCTCGTTGCCCATCTAAAAAGTCAAGGTGTCAATGTGGAAGTCGCTGGTCCCCGCGGCTCTGTCGCTTCAGGATTGCGCAGTGATGCGGATAAGTTCCACTCCTTAAATAAGCGAACGATGATCTCGTTCGCACCTCAAAGCTCATGAGCCCTTGGTTTGTGGCTGTTGTGGGGCTTTTGGCGATCGTTGCCTTGGTATCGGGTAAGGTGGCACAAGATAGGGTAGGAGCGATACTTTGGGGTGTCCTGTTTACTTTTATTCTTTTTGGAAGAGGAGAAGAGACGGCAGCGAAACTCGTCTCTCTTTTTGTGGACCCGGCAGTGATTACGATCGCAGCTCTATTTGTGATGGGTCATGCCGTCCAAGTTTCAGGAGCGATGAATAAATTGGGGTATTGGTTGGTAGGGAAGGGAGAGTGGCGAGAACGAGGAAAGAGAGGGAGGATCATTCTCTTTTTCTTATTGTTGGCTCTCCTTTCTGCTCTCATCAACAATACAGCAGTCGTTATCATCTTTATTCCTGTGGGCTTGGAGTTGGCACGGCGAAGTGGTATTTCGGCAAGTCGACTCCTTATCCCCATTTCGTACGCTGCCATTCTTGGGGGGACGATGACATTGATTGGGACGTCAACAAACCTGCTGGTTGCCCAGAGGTTTCTTGAAGCTACGGGCGACCGCATCTCTCTCTTTGCATTCCTTATCCCTGGCGGTGCTGTCGCTGTTGCGGGAGGGCTTTGGTTGGCCTTTGTGGGCAGACATTCCTTGCCCGATAAGAAAGTTAGAGAGGATTTGGTGAGGGATTATGCCCTTGCCCAATTCATCGTGGTCGTTCGAATAAATGGAGGAAGCAGTCTCGCAGGGAAGACGATTGAAGAAGCCCATCTTTGGGAAGAAGAAGACCTTCATATCGTCGAGCTTCATTCACCCGAACATCAGGTAGATTTGGCGCCGCGTGCGGGAAGTATATTAGGTGTGGGCGACGAGCTAATGCTAAGGGTTAGACCTGAAGCGTGCCCCGACCTTTGTAGGCGGTTTGGGTTGTCCATCGTGCCCTTGTCTGAGGAGCTACAGATGGCTCAAAAAGAGGGTCTCCATTTGGGGCAAGCGCTCGTTGTTCCCGGCTCGGATTTGATTGGAAAGACGATACGAGAGCTTTCGTTCCGAGGTCGGTTTGGCATTACAGCTTTGGCGATTAGGCATGGAAGTGAACCACGAACGGGGAAGATGGGACCCTATCGCTTACAAGTAGGTGATGTCTTGCTGGTTCACGGCCAGAAAGATGTGTTGGAAGCGCTTAGCCAACCCCGAAGCGATCTCTTGGTGATTCAAAAAGTGCCTTTTGGTTTTGGCAGCAGAAGACATGCAGCCGTTGCGGTTACGCTTCTCTCTCTTTTTGTGGGGATGGTCGCCCTAGGCATCCCTCACCACTTCGCTGCCCTCATAGGTGTGGGTGGCATGATACTCCTTAACACTGTGCGTGTGGATGAGGCTTTTCAAGCGATTGACCATCAGGTTTTAGCGTTGTTGATTGGCTTTATGGCGTGGGGCTTGGTGATGGAAGATGTGGGGGTCTTTTCGATTCTGGTTGAGGCAGTCCGTCCTTCCCTTTTGGTGATGGGACCCGCTCTTTCCCTCTTTGCTGTTTACTTCTTGGTCGCTCTCTTAACGAGTTTCTTGTCTAATGGGGCTACTGCTATTGCTTTCTTGCCCCTAGCAATAAGTATCGCTGCAGCTCTGGATGTAAACCCCCTTCCTTTTGCGATGGCGGTTGCCTTGGCATCAAGCGCTTCGTTTGCGACGCCCATTGGGTATCAGACCAATACGATGGTTTGGTCGTTAGGTCGGTACTCATTCGCCGATTTTGCGCGCATTGGTATACCGATGACTGTCGTTACAGGCGTTGCTGCATGTTGGGCTTTGCTCAAGGTGTACCCCCTTACCCCCCTTTCGTAACGAGGAGGGCTAACTCCTCTCTACATGCAATCCACCAATCTTATTGAGTCCCTTACCTTTAGCCAGAAGAGAGCGAACTTCTTTTGCCACCGTAGCTCCTAGATGGGACCATGGTTCTCCCTGGTTACCAATGGAGTCGGTAGCGAGTATAGGTTGCCCAGATTCAGCCCACAGAGCGACTTCTGGTTGGAAAGGAATCTCTCCGAGGAGCCGCAAGCCTGTGGAAGAAAGGAACGAGGAAATGGCAGAGGGAAATAGAGGGTAGGTTTCGCCGCAATGGGGACAAAGTGTCCCCGACATATTATTGACCACTCCAAGAACGTTGCACCCTAGTTTACGAAAAGCACTCCAGGCTCGGCGGGCGTCCAAGAGAGCCGTTTCCTGGGGGGTTGTCACAAGAATCGCCCCTGCGGGTCTAAGGAGTTGGTGGAGACTGAGTAGCGTATCCCCTGTTCCAGGGGGCAAATCGGCAATCAGGACATCTAGTTCCCCCCAAATGACATCGGTGACGAGTTGCTCAAGAGCTCGATGTAGTACCGGACCACGCCAAAGCAACGCCTTCTCTTTCTCAACGATCGACCCCAACGAGACGATCTCCAGACCGAATGCTTGGTGAGGAAGGATACCCCCTTCTTTTGTGCCCTTTGCGCCATCAGGGAGATTGAAAAGATGGGACTGGCTTGGTCCGTATAAATCACCATCGAGGAGCCCCACAGAAAGCCCTTCTCGAAGGAGAGCCAACGCGAGGTTCGCAGAGAGGGTAGATTTCCCTACCCCCCCTTTCCCCGAGCCGACCAAAAGGGATACGCCCACCTTTGAAACGCCCCCCTTTTTGGGGGGGTTCTCACGACTCTTGTTCGAGGGCATAGGTGGATTCTAGGGCAGAATATTCTCCGACTCTTTTCTTTCATTGAGCCCCAGTGAACCCAAAGATAGAGAGGGGGGAGGGGGGGGAAAAACGACCCAGTCAAGGAGATGGGCGATACGACGCATGTAGAGATTAAAAGCGAGAGCAGGTAGGTTCCCACCTACAAGCCCCCCCCCTGCTTCTTTAGTGCCCATCCAAATGCCCGTGCATAAGGAGGGAATACAACCGATAAACCACCCATCCCTGTTCGCTTGACTCGTCCCCGTTTTCCCAAAGAGGACTGGGGGGGAACCTGGCCCAGCAACCCAAGGAGGCATCCAATCTTCAAGACAGGGTCCTGCGATGGAGGGTAGACCTACATCACATTGAACAGCCCTAAAGCCCGTTCCCTCAGGGAGAGCCTGTCCCAATAGGGAAACGAGGGTGCGCGAAGTCTCAGGCAAGAGAACACGCTCTTGGACGAGGGGAAGAGATTGGACGCTCCCCTCCCTTTCAATAGAGAGAACCCAGCGAGGGGGATGGCGAATCCCATCTCCTGCAATCGTGGCAAATCCAGAGACCATCTCTAAAAGGGTTGCAGGCGTCGTTCCCAAGGCACTGGAAAGCCATGGTCCCCACTCTTCTTCAAATCCCAGTTGTGACCAACTCTCCGTCAAAGCACGCGTTCCTACTTGGTCTGCCCATGTGACAGCGACGACATTGCTGGAACTTGCCAATGCTTCGGTCCATCCCACCAATCCCAAATAACCATCCGCATTCTTGGGTTGGTAAAGAGAAGAATCTTCTTCATTCCAAAAGGAAGTCGGGCCATCAAAGACGGGGTCATGAGGATTGAGGAGACCTGCTTCCATCCCTGCAGCCAGAATGAAGGGTTTGACAGCTGAGCCTGGGGATCGGGTGGCACGCCCAAAATCGAAGCCTCCCCCAAGAGGGCGCAGATGAGCATCTAGACAGTCAGTTTCTCCGCCGGGTATCTCTTCTCCCTCTTTTGGGAAGTCCATGTCTTGGAAGTTGTTGTGGGGAGCATAAGCGAGGAGGTCACCGGTTCGGGGATCAATAGATACGAGAGCAACCCCCTCTAAAGTAGGGATTTCAGACTCTGCTTTCGCCCACCAAGTTGCTACGCAAATAGCTTCCCAAGCTGCTTTTTGGAAGAGGGGATTTAGAGTCGTTACGACTTCTAGATTGAGGTCATCATCAATCGTGATTTCTCTTATCGTCTCAAGAAAGTGAGAAGAAGCGATCGGGTGGGGCGGTGGAGAGAGTTCCAGTCCTCTCAACTTTGCGTCTTTTCCTTGAGAGGGGGAGATGAAACGGAGTTCAACCATGCGGTCAAGAACGCGGTTGCGGCGTTCAAGAGCTTCTTTAGGGTGGCGTAGCGGATCCCACAAAGAAGGTGCAGCTGCCAATCCAGACAAGAGAGCAAGGTGGGGAAGTTCCAAGAGCCAAGGGGGGCGAGAGTATAGGCGTTGGGAAGCACTCAGAATGCCTGGTTCAAAGGGGCTAAGGGGCACCCAAGTCAACCACGCTTCAAGAATCTCCTCCTTGGAGAGAGTTCGTTCAAGCCTCAGAGCAACGAACGCTTCTCGAGCTTTTCTTCTCAGGCTATCCTCAGACCCAATCGCAGAGTGGAAGGCGGTTCGTGCCACTTGTTGGGTCAGGGTGCTACCCCCTTGAACCATACTTCGTCTATCTATGTTTGTCAGGATTGCTCTGCCCAAGCCTGCCCCATCGACTCCTCTATGCTCAAAGAAACGGTGGTCTTCTGCTGCAAGAAGGGATGAGACTAGGAGGGAGAGCGTTGTGGAACGGTGCGTATCAATGGAGGGGTCTCCTGTGAAAGCGTCAGCAAAGCGAAACCGTCCACCTCCTCCTTCAATCGTCAAGGGCGTATCGTCCGATGCCAAGAGCCGAATAGAAGGGGGCTCTAGGTGGGATAGCAGGAGGTTAGGGACAGCTTGGCGGGAAGCGATTGACTGAAAGAGAACCCACCCCATCATCCCTCCCAGTATCATTCGGGCGAGGGTCTTGATGACCGACCCTCGGTTTAGAATCTCCCTTCTTTCCATGACGAAAAGCAAGGATACCCCATATTCTCCGTGAATGACCACGCTTCGTTCTTGAAAAAGTATCCCTTGCTACGGGGTGTTGAGGAGGTGATTTCACGAGATGAACTGGACGCTCTCTTTTCAGAGAATCGCCCCCTTACTCTCAAGGTGGGCGTTGACCCCACAAGCCCCGAAATCCACCTAGGACACGCCGTCTTTCTCCGCATTCTGCGCCGTTTCCAAGATAAGGGTCACAAGGTGCTCTTGGTGGTGGGTGGGTTTACAGCTCTGATAGGTGATCCCTCGGGAAGAGATAAGACGCGGCCTCCATTGACAGCGGAACAAGTAGAAACGAATACGGAACGGTATAAGGAGCAAGTCTTACTTATCTTAGATGAGAAAAGGACGCAGTTCTCTAACAATGGAGAGTGGTTAGGAGCATTGACCGCCCGAGAAGTTCTTCGATTGGCAGGGAATCGTTCATTGAATCGTCTCCTAGAACGGGCAGGGTTCCGTGGACGCCTATCTAGGGGGGAGCCGATTCGATTGCACGAACTTCTCTACCCTCTTTTTCAGGCACATGATTCGGTCGTATTGGCTCCGGATATCGAGATGGGAGGTAGAGACCAACGCCCGAACTTTATGACAACAAGAGATGCGATGAAAGAAGCAGGTCTTAGACCCGAAGTTGTCCTACTTGTCCCCCTCTTGGTGGGATTAGATGGGAAGAAGAAGATGAGCAAGTCCTTTGGGAATGAGATTCCACTGCTTGCCCCTGCTGAAGAGATGTTTGGTGGGCTCATGTCCCTGCCCGATGAACCTGTGGGAGACTACTTGCGATTGTTGACCGACCTCACGAGCAAGGAGATTAGAGAGGTCTTGGCAAGACACCCCATGGAGGGTAAGAGAGAGATGGCGTCTGAAGTTGTCTCTTCGTTCCACGGGGTCTTGGAAGCGGAGCGTGCATCGGCATTTTTTACGAAGACTGTAAGCGAGGGGGAAGTTCCCGACCAGCTTCCAAGTCTAAAGGTGCAAGGTTCTATTACTTTGCTTGATCTTTTGATGGCTAGTGGACTCTTTTCTTCAAGAGGTCTGGCAAAGAGACGGATTCTTGATGGGGGTGTTAGGGTGGGGGATGAGAGAGTCAGTAAACCCCAGTTCTTGGTAGAGTCTGGGCTAAAGACGGTCTTGCGTGTGGGGAAGAGAGATTGGTTTGATTTGGAGGTTTTGTGAACAACTCTGGACAGAAAATTCGTTTGGGGGAGGGTGGTCTTGATGTGCCCAGTCACCCCTTGATTCCTTATATTGAAGGGGATGGAATCGGACCTGATATTTGGGCTTCAGCATCTAGGGTACTAGATGGTGCTGTGGCATCTGCCTATGGGGGAAGCCGACGAATTGAGTGGGTTGAAGTCTTGGCTGGAGAGAAGGCATTTAGGGAAACGGGGCAATGGTTACCAGAGGAAACGGTGGAAGCGTTCCGTACCCATTTGGTAGGCATAAAGGGTCCATTGACGACACCTGTAGGTGGAGGGATTCGTTCGTTGAATGTTGCGTTGAGGCAGTTGTTAGATCTCTTCGTTTGTCTCCGACCTGTTCGATGGTTCAAGGGTGTCCCAAGCCCCGTAAAGTCGCCCGAGAAAGTAGATATGGTTATTTTTAGGGAAAATACAGAGGACATTTATGCAGGGATTGAGTTCTTGGAGGGAAGTGACGAAGCCAAAGCTCTTTTGGAGTGGTTGCGTGCGTCTTTCCCCGAAAAATACGCAAAGATTCGCTTTCCTGAGTCTTGTGGACTAGGTCTTAAGCCCGTCAGTAGGGAGGGGACAGAGAGGCTGGTTCGTTCCTCACTGCGGTATTTGGAGAGAGAGGGGCGAGAGAGTTTGACACTTGTTCATAAGGGGAATATCATGAAGTATACCGAGGGTGCCTTTAGGGATTGGGGTTACGAGACGGCGTCCCAATGGGGCGCCAAGCCCTTAGATGGAGGACCTTGGATGACTCTTCATAATGGTCAGGTGGTCAAGGATGTGATTGCGGATGCATTCCTTCAGCAGATATTGACTCGGCCTACCGAGTATGACGTCATTGCGACCCTGAATCTCAATGGAGATTACATCTCGGACGCTTTGGCAGCGCAGGTTGGGGGAATTGGGATTGCACCTGGGGGGAACATCAACGATGACACGGGTGTCGCCATCTTTGAAGCGACCCATGGTACAGCGCCAAAATATGCAGGGCTTGATAAAGTGAACCCGGGGAGTGTAATCCTTTCTGGTGCTTTGATGTTGCGTCATTTGGGATGGGGAGAGGCAGCAGATAGGGTCGTGAAGGGAGTAGAGGGTGCTATTTGTGCCCAGAAAGTGACTTATGACTTTGCCCGATTGATGGAGGGGGTTGAGGAAACGAGTTGCTCAGGGTTTGGCGATGCTGTATTGGAATCGATGTAGATGGATCTAAAGGAGTACGAAGGGAAGAGGTTGTTGGCGACGCGCATGCCCCTTGTTTCACAGGGACTCGTTACATCGTCACCCGACGAGGTCGAGGCGTATGCTCGAGAGCAGGGTGTCGTCGTCGTTAAAGCTCAAGTTCTAACAGGGGGGCGAGGGAAAGCGGGGGGGGTTAAGTTGGCAAAGAGATCGTGCGAAGCAAGAAAGCACGCCGAAGATATCTTAGGTATGGACATCAAGGGGCATTTCGTTGAAGAGGTCTTGGTTTCTCCTGGGGTTGCGATTGACCAAGAGTGGTATTTTTCAATCGTCTTTGACCGGGCAGAACGCACCTATTCTGTCATCTTCTCTACCGAAGGGGGTGTTGATATTGAGTTGGTCGCTGAGGCCACACCGGAAAAAGTGATTCGGTTCCCTTTGAATCCTAAAGAAGGATTAACACCCTTGATCGCGGAGGATATCGTTCGTCGGGCGGGTTTGGATCGGCGATTCGTCGTTGATGTCGTAGCCGTACTCTGTTCATCTTGGGGATTGTTGGTAGATAAGGACTTGACTTTGATTGAGATTAATCCTCTTGTTTCTACAAAAGAAGGGGATGTCGTTGTTTTAGACGCCAAAGTCTCGGTGGATGATGCCGCTCTCTTTCGGCAGGCAGAATTTGGTGAGATGCAGAGTCAGAAAGAGAGTGCTGAAGAAGCTCTAGCACGTGAAAATGGATTCACTTTTGTGCCCTTGGATGGTGACGTGGGGATTATTGGGAATGGCGCAGGGTTGGTGATGGCAACGATGGATGCTGTAAAGGCTGCTGGTGGCGAGCCAGCTAATTTTCTTGACATCGGTGGTGGGGCTCAGGCTAAGACCGTAAAGAATGCACTAGCCCTGTTGAGGGGGAACCCCAAGATACGGTCGATTTTGGTGAATGTTTTTGGAGGGATTACGCGTGGTGATGAAGTCGCTAGGGGGTTGTTGGCAGCGATAGCAGAACAGCCGTTATCGGTGCCCTTAACGATTAGGTTGACAGGTACGCGTGCCAAAGAGGGTCTTGCCTTACTTGAGGCGGGGGGATTGGAGGTTTCAGGGACGATGGACAGAGCCGCTGCTTTGGCGGTGGCAGGGAAATGAGTATCTATCTCAATGAAGGAACCAGAGTCATCGTTCAAGGCATGACGGGTCGAGAGGGTTCATTCCATACCCCGCGGATGGATGGGTTGAGTGCAGCTTGACTTTGGAGTGGTTACCCCTCGAATGGTGGGTACACACTTTATTCTTTACCCGCGTTTCCTCCCATGTTTTGCGC
>JACKQG010003024.1_pt1 | contig 21132 bp, 15 predicted proteins | sample 8237621 | NCBI WGS metagenome assembly JACKQG01 (sample SAMN15677084, study PRJNA649215) | marine metagenome | biome: marine; feature: Black Sea; material: saline water; isolation source: suspended particulate matter (SPM) from the Black Sea western gyre | collected 2013-06-09/2013-06-10 | depth... | reverse complement strand
TGCGAGTGCACGGCCAGCCGCCGTCGCCTGACGAGCTAGAAGCGTACTGCGGGCGGTTGAACGACATCACGACGGCTGGCGGCCAGTTGAGTCTGGTTCAGGTTTACACAGTAGCCAGGTCGCCGGCCGAGACCTTTGTCACGCCTCTGACCGGTGATGAAGTCGAAGCAATTGCAGAATTGGTCCGGCGCAAAACCGGACTCACGGCGGTTGCCTACTGAGGATCGACGGAATAGGGGCGCGAACCTTCCGTCCGCCGCGTTCGTCATTCGCTACAGACACTACATGTCCACCGATGGCGGGAGGCCATCCAATGTGCCGTTAAATCCCTGTCAATTCTGATAACTTCGCTAATTTGGCCCTTCCCCCCCGGTCGAATTGAAGTAAGATGTTGCGCTCCACTAATCGGCCTCGAAATGCCGTGTCGTAGCGGCGTCTGTTGGCTGACCGGGCGGATGTGGCTTCGTTCCCCCGCCTTCTCATGGCTTGAAGGAATCCGGCACGAAGCGTCCAGCTCAGGGCGTGCAAGGCTGGAAACCGTGACCTTGCCAATCGGGAAGTCTCCAGACGGCAGTCCAGTGGCTACTGTGGGTTGACCCGAAAGTCCCCTCGAAAGCAAACCGCCCGCCGTCAACAGTCGGGGGTACGACGACCGCAGGCTTATTTCGCCGATTGCGGTGGACCTACAGGTGAACTATGACACTCGCGAAACTAAGAAATATCGGTATCTCGGCTCACATCGACTCTGGGAAGACCACGCTCAGTGAACGGATGTTGTTCTACAGTGGACGAATCCACAAGATGGAAGAGGTGCACGGTGACGGCGCTACCATGGATCACATGGAGTTGGAAAAAGAGCGCGGAATCACCATCACAAGTGCTGCCACGACGATCCAATGGAAGGACCATACGATCAACTTGATCGACACGCCCGGTCATGTGGACTTTACGGTAGAAGTGGAACGAAGTCTGCGCGTGCTGGACGGAGCGGTGTTGGTGCTGTGCGCCGTCGGCGGCGTGCAGTCCCAGTCGATCACCGTGGACCGCCAAATGAATCGCTACCACGTGCCTCGACTGGCGTTCGTGAACAAGATGGACCGCGTCGGCGCCGATCCGTTCCGAGTAGTGCAAGAAATGCGCGAGAAGCTCGGCGACGACGCCATTCTGATGCAACTTCCGATCGGCGCTGGCCAGAAGTTCCAAGGCATCATCGACTTGGTGTCCATGAAAGCACTGTACTTCGACGGCAATGACGGCGAAGTCGTCCGCGAGGAGCCTATCCCCGAAGCGTTGGAAGACCGGGCACGCGACGGGCGTACGCAGATGCTCGAAGCGCTGGCGATGTACAGCGACGAGTTGATGGAGTTGCTGCTGTCCGAGCTAGAAGTCCCTGTGGAGTTGATCCATCGCGTCACTCGCGATGCGGTCCAGCAGCAGGACGCGACTCCCGTGTTTTTGGGATCCGCGTTCCGCAACAAGGGCGTGCAGACGCTGTTGGATGCACTCACTCGCTACCTGCCTTCGCCACGGGACCGTAGTATCGAGGCCAAGGGCTGGGGCAACGAACAGGAGGTGGTCGCTCTCGAACCGGATGCGGACCGACCGTTAGTCGGCATGGCGTTCAAGATCCTCGACGATCCGTACGGCCAACTGACCTTTGTGCGGCTGTACCAAGGACGCATCGAGAAGGGCGGCGTGTACTTCAATCAACGGACTGGACGTAAGGAACGGTTCGGCCGCATCCTCCGCATGCACGCGGACAAACGGCAGGAAATCGACTGCGCACTGGCTGGCGACATTGTAGCCGTCATGGGCGTCGATTGCGCCAGCGGCGATACCTTTGCCAGTGACCCAAAGTTCTGCACGTTGGAGAGCATGTTTGTTCCCGAACCGGTGATTAAGGTTGCTGTGACGCCCGTCAGCCGCGAGGACACGGAACGAATGGCCAAGGCATTGGCTCGTTTCCGGAAGGAAGATCCGACGTTTCGTGTCACCAAAGATGACGAAACGGGCGACATTCTGATCGCGGGCATGGGCGAACTGCATCTGGAGGTGTACGTCGAGCGGATGCGACGCGAATACAACGCGAACGTACAGATCGGTCCACCGAATGTCAGCTATCGCGAGGCGCCCACGCGACCGGCCGAGTTCAACTTCAAGCACAAGAAACAAACCGGCGGCTCGGGTCAGTACGCCCACATTGTCGGCCGCTTCGAGCCGCTGCCTGAAGACTCCGAGGAACCATTCGTGTTCGAGGAGCGTGTGGTCGGCGGAAGGATTCCCAAGCAATACATTCCGTCGGTGGAAAAAGGCATGCGGGCCAGCCTCAAAAAAGGGCCTGTGGCCGGCTTTTCGGTGGTGAGTCTGAAGATTGTGCTGGAGGATGGCTCGTACCACGAAGTGGACAGTAGTGACCGAGCGTTCCAATTGTGCGCTGCCCGTTGCTTCCGCGAGACTTTTCCTAAGACCAAGCCGGCCTTGCTGGAGCCGATCATGAAAGTCGAGATCGAGGCCCCGGACCGTTTCCAGGGCGCTATTACCGGGGACATCACCGGCCGACGCGGCATCATCACATCGACGGACGTGCGCGAGGGCATCTCGCGTATTGTGGTCGAAGTGCCGCTGTCCGAGACGTTCGGGTATGCGACGAGCCTTCGCAGCATGACCCAAGGCCAGGGCACGTTCACGATGGAACTGTTCTGCTACCGCCGAGTACCGGCCAGCATCCAACAGGATATCGTGGCCAAGAAGAAAGAAGAGGCGTTGGCAGGGGCGAAATAGCCCCCAGACGGCGTGATTCTCAGAAACCCGGCTTCTCAACGAGGCCGGGTTTCTTCTTTTAGATTTGGCGGAAGCCCCAGTAGGTCCCGCTTGCCGAGCGGGACCTTCTTTGCTGATGGATGGTCGTTACCCGCTTCCAGGTCCCTTCCGGCAGAAGGGACCTACTGCTACGACACCAGGCAAACCGACGCGGGCGCCAGTACGTCATGAGGCATCGTCACGCTCGGTGTAACTTGTGGCGAATCCTGGCCACGTAGATTCACCTGCAGTTCGTACTCACAGGTTCGAACCGATGGAATCTCGGAGAGGGCATAGCGCAGCTCGTTTGGAATCTTATGCGCGACGAGAATACCGCGAACTTTGCGTTCGGCGGCCAAGTGCTGTCTGACCCACGCGATTTGCCCCAACAGGCGGCCGCAAAGAGCATCCGGCTTGTCGTTGAGTGCGATCTTGACGACGACCAGATTCTGTTCGCGGTCCTTGGCTAGGACGTCGATCTCGCCAAGTGGCGTCGCGTATCGGATGCCGCAATCTCCGTTTGTGTCGAAGAACTTCGTGAGCCCGGGCTCCAATTCGTCTAGGTGTATGCTCAAGTAGTCGCGCACAAAGTCCGCGACCGGCTGCAGGTCCGGACGGCTCGCCGTGCCGTTGACTTTCCTGGGCAGGGCGTCCTGCTCCTCGGCGTTGGCTTCGCGTTGTTCCTTCTGTGCTTCTTGAAGGTCGCGAGCGATCAACTGGTCCGAGTCCGCAGCCTCCTGTGACGAGTGCCTCGTCTTCGGCACGCAACCGAGGCCGATCAGCGCAAATGCCGAGAGCGCGAGTGCACCGAAGCCCGGCAGGACTTGCAGCACCTCGGCATCCAGATCGAATGCCATCGTCTTTGCGGCCAAAGCCGAGAACGAATCCCCGCCAACGAGCAGTCTCAGCTTGGCACTCAGGATTCCCAGCACCAAACCGAACGACACGGCAGCCAACACCTGTAACAGTCGTTTCATCGAACCCACTTACCTCCGCAGTTGTCGGACAAGATGGTTCCCCAAGAAGAGGATTCGTGACAACTGCCCAGGCATAGGAGATTCGAGAGTGTCAAACTGCGGGAATTGCGATGGACCTGTCCATGTGTACGGAATCTGCGGATCGTAGCAGACACAAGGTGTTGGCTCGATCCAGCAAAAAGATAGCCCGGCTATCCGGTGACAGCCGGGCTGTTGGATGAAAGTAGGTCCCGCTTGCCGAGCGGGACCTTGAGTCTTGTCGTTGGAGTTCACGCTTCAGCGTGTCTTTCCCCACGCTAAAGCGTGAACTCCAACAAACCGAAGGTCCCGTCCGGCAGACGGGACCTACTCTCGCGTTAGACCTTCGGGAAGAGAGGGCCGCCGTATCGCGCTGCGTCGCCCAACTCCTCTTCGATCCGCAGCAGTTGATTGTACTTGGCCATCCGGTCGCTGCGCGAGGCGGAGCCGGTCTTTATCTGCCCGGTCGACAAGGCCACAGCCAGATCGGCGATGGTGGCATCCTCCGTCTCACCGCTGCGGTGGCTGGCGACCGTCGTGAAGCCATTGCGAGCGGCCAACTGGATCGCCTCGATTGTCTCGGTCAGCGTGCCAATCTGATTCACTTTGATCAGGATGCTATTGGCGATACCTTCGTCGATGCCGCGCTGCAATCGCTCGGTGTTGGTCACGAACAAGTCGTCGCCAACCAGTTGCACTTTGTCGCCCAGCTTCTCGGTCATCAGCTTCCAGCCGTCCCAATCGTCCTCGCTGCAGCCGTCCTCGATCGAGCAAATCGGGTAATTCGCCGCCCAGTCGGCCAGGAAGTCCACCATGGCGGGCGAGTCGATCTCTTTGCCATCGATCGTGTAGACGCCCTTGTCCGCGTCGTAGAACTCGGTGGCGGCCACGTCCAACGCGATGTGAACCTGCTTGCCGGCCTCGTAACCGGCCTTCTCAATGGCCTCCAGAATCCGATCCAGTGCCTCCACGTTGCTACCCAGATCCGGCGCAAATCCACCCTCGTCGCCGACGGACGTATTGAGCTTGTTCGACTTCAAAACCTTCTTCAGATTGTGGAAGATCTCCACGCCGCATCGCAACGCATCGCTGAACCGCTCGAAGCCCAACGGCATCACCATGAACTCCTGAACGTCGACCGAATTGTCCGCATGCTCGCCGCCGTTCACGATGTTCATCATTGGCGCGGGCAGCAGGCAAGCCCCGGAACCGCCGAGATAGCGATACAGCGGCTGAGCGGTGAACTGCGCCGCGGCTTTGGCTACAGCCAACGAAACGCCTAGGATCGCGTTGGCACCCAGGTTCTTCTTGTTGGGCGTGCCGTCCAAGGCGATCATTCGCTTGTCGATGCCGATCTGGTCCGTCGCATCCAAGCCTTCCAACTCGCTGGCCAGCGCAGTATTGACGTTCTCCACTGCCTTGCTGACGCCCTTGCCCAGATAGACCGCGTCGTCGCCGTCGCGCAATTCCCACGCTTCGTGTGCGCCCGTGCTGGCTCCGCTTGGGACGGCCGCACGGCCGAACGAGCCGTCCACCAACGTGGCCTCGACTTCCACCGTCGGATTGCCGCGGCTGTCCAGAATCTGCCGAGCCCGAATGTCTGCAATTGTGCTCATAGAACCACCTTTTCCTTATATTGATGTGGAAATACTCTCTGAGTAAACCACGTATTGTGACGGATGGACCATGGATTGGCTAGGCGGCAGATTCCATGGCCATGTGCCTACTGCAGGAGAGCTCGGCCGCGCCGACGTACGATGAGACGGCAGGTTGATCGCTGCAGGAATCGGGCGGCCATTCTATTGGCGATCTTACGGTAGCGATCCGAACACCAGTTTCCCGGCGTTGATCGTGGCGAAGACTTCCAGATCGCCGATTGGTCCACTGCCGTCGGCCCCCGGAAGTCGGAAGATCGTCAGATCCGCCGTGGCGCCCGGCTCCAAACGAGCCGCCTCGCGTGCGACTAGCGACGATGGCCGCGTGCTGGCCATCTCCACCGCCGAGCGAAGATCCTGGTCGGTGAAACGTAGCATGTTGGCGATGCCGTCGCGAAGGGGCCGAGCGGCCCCAGCCAGAAGCTGCCGCTGTCCGGCGATGACAAGACGACCGTCCTCGGCAACTACCACATCCCCGAGGCTCGAGTTGCTGTAGCGCCCCGGCGGCATTCCTGCCATTCCGGTGATGTCGCTTACCAGAATACAGCGTTCCGGCGACTTGGCTCGTACCAGAGTCTTTACAACGGCCGGTGGCAGATGATGCCCGTCGACAATCAAGCTGGCCACAAGCCGGTCTTCGGCCAGTTGGTCCCAGATGTAGTTGGGATGACGGCGAAGTTGTCCGTGAGCGCCGTTGCCCAAATGCGTACTCAGACGAGCCCCGGCGTCGACGGCAGCATGGATCTGGTCTGTGTTGGCCGACGTGTGGCCGATTGCAACCAACACGCCCGTCTCCGCAACTCGGGATATGAACTGCGCAGAACCCTCGTGTTCCGGAGACATCGTGAGAATACGGATTTGGCCTCCGGCCGCTTCCTGCAGACGCTGGAATTCGTCCCAGTCCGGTGGCCGAACGTGTTCGACGGGATGAGCGCCGCGGGGACCGTCTTCGGCAGACGTGTACGGACCCTCCAGGTGAATTCCTGCAACTCGGTCCGCTACGTCCGAAGACTGCTCGCCGGCGGCGGCAATCGTCGCCATGGCGCGACGAAGTGTTTCAAAGCTGTGGGTGGTCACCGTGGGCAGGTAACTCGTGACGCCGTCGTGATCCAGAGCCGTGCTGATCTCCGCAACGTCTTCGACGGAAAGCGATGGATCGGCGAACTCTCGGCCGCCGTACCCGTTGACTTGCAGATCAACAAACCCGGGAGCTACCCACGGAAGGTCGGCACCGGAAAAGGTGCCGTTCAGCGTTTCGATGCTCCGGATATGACGGTTTTCGATGCGGACCGAAACAGGACAATGCGTGTCGTAACGACGTGCAACAAATTCCATGACTTGGCGTATCGCTAGTAGGAAGGGGCAGGTGTGACATCGGCACGGAGCGCCCGCATCCGGCAAGTCGGCCTCTGTAGGCTGACCACGGTCAGTCGAGTAGCACTGACCTATCGAGTGGCATCAGTCCCGATCGTAGACGACGATGGGGACGATGATGACAGCCGGCCGCCTGCTGTCGCTTCCCATGAACGGCGTTGCGCCGACCGGGGGACGCAGGGGTGAGTAGCCGAGCCACTTGCGTGCTTCGATTCGCCTGCGACGCTCCTCGGCACGTATTTCGGCTCGGCGGCGAACCGCCTCCGCACTATCAGCATAGCTTCTTGGCTCGTAGGACGAAACCATGGGATAAGCGGGCGGGACGGTGCGAAGGTCGGTGGGTGGGCGCACCTCGGACGGGGTGCGCTGCGGTGGTGGAGGCAGAATGTGGACCATACTGGGTTCCCGATCGGGAACCGCCTTTTTGGGTGTCACTACCGTCAATGGTTCGGGCTGTAACTCGGTTTGGACAAGCTCTGGCGGATGGAGCTGCCCGTCGACGTGCCTGGTATCGGCATCGCCTCGGTCTGATTGCACGTCAGCCCGTTCGGGATTTGGATCATATGCCGACGTTAGCTCAGATCCCGTGGTCCTTTGGGCAAGAGCCTCGCCCGGGACGCCATCAGCCGGCGGGTGACTTTGCGCCATGATGAGACTGCGTGCCTGGGGATGGGGCTTCGGCTGCTCTGGCTGGCCCATGAGGTCTTCGGAACCAGCCCCCGCGCCAGCCCCCACGTCGGCTGCCAGTGCGACATCCGTCAAGGTGCTTTCCGCACATGCCAATAACGGGAAGGAGAACTCGCTACCTTGATAGTACGCTTCTGCAGTCCGCCAGGTGTTCGGCGCGTCGAGCGAAACATCCCGCTTCTGATCATCAACATCCGCAAACCGAGTGACCGTCTCCGGGGAGGCCAGCCCGACGCGGAAGAATACGGAGGGGAGAGACAGAGAGGGGGTCAAAAGTATCATAGAACCTCCGGGGGGGGCGGTGCGCGGGGGGGGCGCTGGGGCGGCGTGGGGGCTGGGGGGGGGGGGCAGGGGGGGAGGGGGGGGGGGGGGCGGTTGCCCGCCACTATCGCAATTCGGTTTGCCCAGCCTTGGTAGATTAGCCTAATGGGCAAAAACCTGTTTGCGCAAGAACTTACGGCTTATGAGGGCACGGGAAGGTCTGTTCTCAGACGCTCATCCGATTTCGAAGCCAGATCCCACGAAGTTCTGGTATCGTGCCTGCCCGCCTTTTACGGCCAAAACGTATACCATTCCACCACTTTGCCAAGCCCCGATCGCGATCCCACCGGTCTGCGAAATCGGAAACCTGGGCGGCAAAGGCGGCAGGGCCGTCGTCCTGGCGCGAATGCAGATTACATACGCGAAGCCCTGCCCGGTGGGTGGGGTTATGTCGTAGAGGATCGCCCGCGAGTCATATCGCGTCCTCACGACACGCCAACGGATAGGGACGCCTCGGATCAAATCTTTTTGGGGGTACGGATGCGCCGCCTGGGCTAGGTTTTCGCTCCAATCCGTCCACTGCTCTCTTTCCCTTACCCATTGCTCGACTTCACCGGGCAATTCCGTAGGCAGCGGACCGTCTCCATTGCCGAACCCGCCAAACAGAAAACACACGGCTGCGACCGCAACAGCAACGCACACGCCGACACCGACCAGATACCTCCGGCGAATAGCTCCTCTGGACGCAACTGACAACACGCCCCCTTCGCTGGGGGATTGTTCCTCGTTGATCGCTCCATCGACGAACGAGCGTGCCTCCTGGGTCGGCTCTGCCGCCTGCCTCTGAACCGCCTCTAGTAGACGGTCTTGGAGGCCCTCTGGGACCGAGGTATTTCGAAAAGCGTGCCCGATTGCGGCATCGCTTCTCTGGGTGCGCTCGTACAATTGACGCGCGCGTTCGTCGTCGCAAAGCATGCCCGCCAAGCCCGCCATTTCGGGCAGACCCGCATCGTCCGCGCCGGGCCGGCAAGCGTCGATTGCCTCTTTGATTTCTCGATCATTCATGTGTCGTACCTCACCGGCCGGTTCGATGCCTCGTATTGCCAGCGGCCGATGATGATCCGCTGGAGGCATCGGATGGCGGCCTCCGTGCTGGTGTGTCTTCCTGACTCCCTTCTGGTCGGAAGAGCCGCCCGCGCAAACGGTTTTTTGCACGTGCCAGGCGGCTCATCACCGTGCCGATCGGAATACTCAACTTGGCGGCGATCTCCTTGTAGGAACACTCCTCGAAGTAAAACATCACCAAGACAAGCTTGTTGTCGTCCGGCAACTCGTCAATGGCCGACTGCAACAGGTCCGAGTCGATTTCCTCTTCGCTTACAATATCCGGAATGCTCTCAACGTCCAACTCCAAACTGGCGGCCGTTACCGGGCGACGCCTCCTTTGGCTCTTCAAGTAACAACTGCGCAGTATTGCGAAAAGCCACGCGGCTGCCTTGTCCGGGTCACGGAGCTGATCGAGACGCTGATGGGCAATCAGAAACGTCTGCTGCGACAAATCTTCGGCATCAGGTTGATTGCCGGACAGGCGGTAGGCGTATCGATACACGTCACGGTGGTGCTGGACGACCAACGAGCCGATGTCGACCGGCGTGTGGCCGGTGACGTCGTTCGTGTCGCACGTCGCGCGCGTGGATCGATCGGCCATTTCTACCTACCCTCTAGCGATCCGTCAAATCGCTCTATTATTCCCTATTTTCACAGAGAAATCGATGGAGGCCCCCATTTTCGCACAGTGTGACGCGCGGTTTTGACCCTCTTGGTACCAATGGGGTAGTATTCGCCGCCAAGCATCGTTTCTGGGGTCTGGCTGCCAGATTTCCAGGCTGGCGTTCGTGGTGGACGAAGCAAATCGAAGCGCAAGGCGATCAAAGACACCCAAAGGACAGGTGACATGACCCATCCAGACGGCTCGGGGGAGCCGTCCTGCAGGGGCCGCTGTTGTATCAGTTTTTGACGCGATGGCGATTGGGTGGTCGAATGTGTGCCGCTCGCCCTAGACTGCCTTTTTCCCGGTCGAAGGGAATAATCCGACGCTTCAGCGGATCTCTAGATTGGGGTTGCGTCTTGACGCAAGCAATCTGTCGGTGTGTTGACAATTCCTGGATTCAAACTGAGTAGTGAAAGGAGCGAGAGTATGAAAGGTCTATCTTGGCTTGTTGTGATTTTGGGCTTGGGTATCTTCATCGTCGGCTGTGCGGCTGAGCCTGATCCGGCACCTGTGGATCCGGCCCCAACCGATCTCGGCGATCCCGTCGATCCGGCACCCGAGGATCCGGCACCCGAGGATCCGGCACCCGAGGATCCGGCACCTGAGGATCCGGCACCTGAGGATCCGGCACCTGAGGATCCGGCACCTGTGGATCCGGCACCTGTGGATCCGGCACCTGTGGATCCGGCACCCGCTGATCCGGCACCCGCTGATCCAGCACCCGCTGATCCAGCACCCGCTGATCCAGCACCCGCTGATCCAGCACCCGAAAAGCCCACGACGGAACCAGCAGTCGATCTGGACCCACCCAAATCGTAGAGCTGATTCGACGCTACTGGTTCGACAGCGAACGACGCAAACGGGAAGGCACCGATGGCAGATCGGGCCTTCCCGTTTTCATTTGGATTCCTTGCCCATCGAAATCGGCGCCTCCAGGGTCAGGTCGAGAGGAAACGCCTGACGGATTTGGAAATAGGCACTCTTGGGCATCGAGGCATCGGCGGGGACGAGCACACCGGGATCGCGACCGTAAAGCGCAAAGAATTGAGTTTTGATCCGCAGCTTGATCACGCCATCGCGAAACTCCACAATCTCCACACCCCTCTTGAAGGACGATACGGGGGTTCTTGGTTTGATTTCCCAGCCCTTTACTTCCAGGCCGGGTGTGGGAAGCCGGTCCAGGGCAACGTACTTCAAGCGGGCTCGAACCGTGTTCACGTCGGTGCTGGCCGAGATTGCGCCGCTGAACCCTAACGTGACGTACCAGCCGGGCTTTTCGAACACAAACATCACGCTTTGGGACCCCGCGATTTTTCGTCCGACAAACTTGTGCTTCTTTTCGCCCTCACTGAGTACCAGGCCCTTTTCGCCAAGACCGGCAAGCCATTCGGCCGCCGCCTTGCTGGCTGTTTCGGCGGTAGCCTTCTCCTTGGTCAAACTTCTGATGTAGTTGATCTCCGCCGCATCGTATGGCGTGCCGTCTTTGCGGAAGATCTCGTGAAACCAAAGCTCGGGTTCCGCCGTGTACTGCTTCCGCCATGTCTCCCACGGATAATGCGTTTGGGTCTTGCCGGCGACGAGTCCCCAGTTGTACGCGCCGACCTTGTGCTTCTTCAGGTAACCCATCACGGGGTCGAAGGTGCTATCGCTTCCACGCGACATGTACTCGGTGCAGAGCATTGGACGGTTGTACCGTCGCAAATTGTCGACTCGGCGTTCGGTGGCAGAGAGATTGCCGTAACTGTGAAAACTGACGATATCGGATTCTTCCAGCATCACTCGATTGTATTCCGTCAGTTTGTCGTGGTTTGACAGATCGCCTCGCCAGACGCCGGCCGTCAACGGCTGCGATGGGTTCGCCTCTCTCGCCCAGACGAATACTCTCTTCAGTAGTCTCGTGGCCATCTGTTCCTTCTTGTCCTCGGGCAATTCGGTTCGCGTTCCATCGCGACCGTAGGAATTGCGGTTCGGGTTATCCGGTTCGTTGAAGACATCCCAGAGTTGAACTCGTGAATCGTCCCGGAAGTGGTGAATCAACCCGTAGATGTACGGCCGAAGTTCGTCATGGCGTTTCGGGTCGTCCAGGATTTCTGCACCCGGTGCCTGCAGCCAACCCGAGTTGTGGACGTGCGGACGCGGCTCGCGCTGCCTGCCAAGCTCCGGTTGTGGATCCCAGACGCCGTCCAGTGGCACGAACATCACGCCAATGCCATGCTTGTCGGTGATCGCGAGGAACTGGTCGACGCGGCGCAGAAATCCTTCGCTATCCTGTTCCCAGAGCAGGTTGTGCAGGTAAACGCGAATACTATTGAAGCCGATGTCTGCGGCCCAGCCGAGTTCGCGGTCGATCGTTTCCGGATCAAACGTATCGGCCTGCCACATTTCAAGCTGATTGATCGCCGTGCTGGGCGAGAAGTTGCAGCCGACCAGCCAAGGCTGCTCCGCATACCAGGCGTTGGCCTGCTCGGCGGTCCAGCGCTCGCGGGCGGAGGTATTGTCACCCACAAGGATCGCGAGCACAGCGACGAGGGGCAGGAGTTTAACAAGCTGTCGTCTCATGGTTTCTTTTCCTCACTCTGGTTTTCTGTTTCTATGGCAAATGCAACGTCCTTTTCGGATGCCGCAGTACGAGCACCCGGTGAGTAAAGCACTCCGTTCGAAAACCGGCACGCTCAGCCTCTTGGATGAGAAACTGCATGTTGTCGGCCGACTGCTGAAACTGTTCGCAGGTGTCCAACACGATCCAATCGAACACTTCCACACCGGATCGGCCTTCGCCGGCCTCCGCGCACAAAGCGTCCCAGCGAAATTCTGTTGCTTCTTTCACTGTCTCCAACCGTCGAACGCCCAGTAAATGGGCCGCGACGCGTCCGCTGGCAAGTACGGCCGAGTCCTTACCGCCCACCATCGCCACGATTTCGTTCAACGCTGTGTGTCCTTCGCTGCCCATGGCTCGCGGATTGTGCCGTGGATCAGGGTCCTCCGTCTCATATGAGAATGCGGTTACATTGGTCAGCGTCGGGCTGCTCCACGGCAACGCTCCCAGAAATGTCGAGGCAGTCAGACTCGCAGCCAGTCCGGAGAGCCCTGCCACAAGGAATGCGTCGGGGGTCCGCGCGTCGTCATCCGATGATCCCGGTTCCGGGTCATTTGCTCGCGAGCGGGCAGCACCCGCAATCGCCGCAACGACAAAGACCGGGACCAGCGTGGTAATGTACTGGAAAGCGATGCATGTGGATCCCTGGTGCTCCCAGGCCAGCAGCACTCCTATCGGCAAGAGGACGGCCAATAGAATCGGCCACCCTCGAACAACCGTCGTCAGGCCCAACGGCACAACAAGTGCCAGCACGAACCAGGTTGATTCCGGCTGCAGAATCTGTCCCCAAAAAACGCTCGGCCGCGTCACGGGCGACAAGAGGATCTCGACGGCCGAGTCCCCCAAGTTGGAAAACCGATTGGTCTGGAACTCGGAGAAGGCAGTCAGCTTGAAGATCAGCACGAAGGCAACCGTTATTGCCACCCAAACGGTCGCCCATCCCCAAACCGGAAGACGACTGGCCAGCAAGCCGTCGGCACGAGCAGATTCCTGCGACGCGTCATCCCGTCGTCGCGTCCACCAAGCCTGGAAAGCCAGAGCCGCCCCGAAACACGCCAGCGTGACGAGAACCGTCTCTTTGAAGCTGCACGCCAATACTGCCGTGCCGGCAGCCCAAACCCTATGGCTCCGCAACAGTAACCATACCGCAGCGAATATCAACGGTAACGCCAAGCTTACGGGGTGCCATCCATACGAGAAGGCCAAGTTCAGTTGTCCCACGGCCGGGAATGCCAGATACGCCGCGGCCCAAGCGGCCGCCGCGAAGGCACCGGCGCCCCAAGCACGAGCAATGCCAAAGACCAGCGGGGCCGGCGCGACCAAGCAGACAGCTTGTACCAAAATGAAAAGCCGCGCGTCCGGCCATGCGCCCCACAGCGGGGCGAGCAGCGCAAGCCCTGGATTAAAGTGGTCCCAAAACGCGGGCCGGCTGGGTGTTTCGATCAGAAAACCACGCCCCTCCCAGGTGCTCACCACTCGTCGAGCGAAATGGCCAAAGTCATGATACCCGAGCATGAAGTCATCGTAGGCCCGTTGACCTTGCAGATACCACCATACGGCTGCGACAACACTTAGCAGCCAGACGACCACGAGCCAAGTGCGCCTCTCCGAAATCCTCGCCAGACCGCCCGTCCATGAGGGGGAACGCACCATGCTGGCGACAGCGATTCCGGTGACGAAGCTCAGCCACAGCGGCTCCAGAAAGGTAGCACCAATCGTCGCTCCCGCGAGCCTGGCCAACTCCAGCATCGGAATCGCGTAAGCGGTAAGCAGCCAATAGGCAGGCCTCAGGCAAGCACGGGAGCCAGAATGCGGCGGATGGATGCAGCCAGCGGCAAGTGCCACAGCGGCGCACAGGAACAGCAGGAGCTTCCAGGAGGGAAGCAGGAAGAAGCTCCACCCCCATGGCTCGGTCAGCACGACATCATAGGTCTGAATCAGATGATGTCTTGTCGCCAGCAGGGAGAATGCCCAGAACCACCCGATCCCGGCCGCCACTGCCAACACGACGGGGATCCTGCGAGAGGCTGTTTCAGTCGTGCCGCACGATGTTTGCGAAGACAGACCTGACATGGGCCCATGGTCATCGGTGTCGTTCAGCCCGTCAAGTCCTACGTGGCGCTGCTCGGCACGGATTGATAGTAGTAGGTCCCGGCTGCCGGACGGGACCTCGAAACTGCTAGGAACGTTGCCATGCGGCCTGAGGTCCCGTCCGGCAGACGGGACCTACGGAGCACGCCTGCTGCGGCGGCCGTCCGTCCGTGCCAAAAGAAAAAGACCTCGCCGCTCCGGGAGATGCGGCGAGGTCAACGTGTGAGAAGGATACCCTACTGGCACCCGATGCGTTAGTAGTTCGGCGACGTGCCAGCGTCGACATTGCCGACCATATGGAAGTGGTTGTGGTCGATGTACATCACTTCGACAGCATCTTCATCGCGCAGTGTGTGCGGAATGGGCCAGCCGATCCGCTTGGTCTCCGAGTAAAAGATCGTGCACTTGTAGTGTGCGTGGTGCAACTGAGCCGGACCGATCAGCGGGTACACGCGAGGCGGGTCGATGTAATCCGCGATTTTCTCCTTCACGATTTCGACGTTGTTGCGTTGGATTTCGTGCAATAACGGCAGACCGCCTGCTATCGGTTTGGCCTTCTCGAAAGCACGCATGATCTCGTCGTCGGTCGGCTCGTCCATCGCCTTGTCCGGTCCGCCGGGCAATATCGGTGGCAACACAGGCACGGAATCGTAGCGTTCGGCTTCCCAGTATTGGTCCTCTTTCATTTTCTGAAAGTAAGGACTGACCGGGATCGGGATGCCGAGTGGGCCCAAAGAGTTGCCCTGGGAAAGCCCTAAGCATCCGGTGCCCGAGAGACAGACGCACGCCAGGAGGATAAAGATGACAGAATGAGGCATCTTGTGCGACATAGATTCTTCCCTTGATGTTCGCGAAGCCAGCGTCTGAGAATAGATATCGTGTTAATTTGGGAGGAACTTGCGGATTTTTCGGATGATTCCGAAAAAGACCGGTCTTCCGCTTGCATCGCTTCGAACGAGCACGGCCACCGCCCTCGATCGTCGGACAGCCCCAAGAACAGAAAAGACCTCCGCCGGGCTCGGGCCCGGCGGAGGCGCCACTTATTTCCAAGTCAGCGGACGTCTTCAAACTACTTCGATTTGAAGTTGAGCTGCCACCAACCATCGTCCCATTTGAGCGATACCCGTCTCCAGCCCAAGGGGACCTGAGGATAGGGATAAAACGGGCCGATGTAGGGCCAGGCAGTTGGCGAGTACTGCTTGGGATAAGTTACTCCTGCGTAGTTCGGATGAGCGCTGTAGCTGGGCCACGCGTATCCGGGCAGGTTCGGGTGATCGTACCGAGCTGGGACAACCGCGTGTCCCGGTCCCGGCAAATGGGACGGCATGCCTCCGGCAGCCTGACCAATGGCAACCAGCGGAGCCGCGAGGGCAGCCGCCGGAGCGTAAGCCGCCATCTGGGCCAGTCCAAGCGGACGCGGCGTCTGGTTCGCAGCGGACAAGTTGACCATCCTCGCCTGTGGTGCTGGATAGTTCAGTTGCGCGATTACGGGCGCCACCTGCGGCAGAGCACCCACAGACGCGGATCGGGCTGGCGAGCCGGCAGGCGAAATGGTTATGCGCGCCGGGTGGCCGATCGTGGGCCGCAGCGAAGTGCTCGCGGCCGCTGCCGGGCCAGCGTCGATGGACGCATTGGTGGGAACCTCGACACTCGCCAGAGACGCTTGGGATCCGGCAACCGTCAGGGCGCTCATCACTCGCTCGACGCCGGGAGTCTTCTCAGCCGTTTCGACCGCCAGTTTCTCCTGATCGCTGGAGGCAACCTTGCCGCTCAGCCAAACGTCACCACCGCTCACCTTGACGTTGAAGTCGCAACCGTCCAGGTTGCCGCGAGCATCCTCCGCCTGGAGCCGTTGCCCCAATTCTCGGGCAATCGCCTCGCGTCTGGGGCTGCTCGCTTCGAATATCGGTGTTTCCACAACCTTCAACTCGTTGACCACCAGCCGCACGCCGGGAATCCGCCGCGCTACGTCCAGCGCCAGTTCCTGCTGTTCGGGAGAAGAAACACGACCTCCCAGACGGACTGTCCCTCCGTTCACGTGGACGCCGATACCGAAGCCGCGCAACCCACCTTTCTGCTTGGCCTGCTGCAACTTCTGCATGAGGATTTCGCCAATTCGTTGGTCTTGCGCGACCTGTTCGGGAGTGACCGAAGTCTGCTCTCCCGGCTGGTAAATGGCGTTGGCTACTTCGATCACGGGTTGCCCGGCAGGCGTCGGAGTGTATTCCGCCGTTTCGGCTTCACTCTGCGACTGCAAGTCCACGTCGGCGCTCACCAAACGATTCTCTGCGCGGTCGCTCAAACGAGCCTCCTGAGCATTGGCTCCGAACGCTGCATCAATATTGGTCAGCGGTCGGACGATGTCCAAGTGATTTACGATGTCACGCACGCCGCCGGCGTTTCGGGCGATGTCCATTGCCAAAGCGATTTGCTCGGCACTAGCCACGCGTCCTTCGTACACCACCACGCCGTTTTCGACGGACAGATCGATGTTGAATCGCTGCAGATTCCCGAGACTCTTCTGCTTCCGGAGTTCATCCGCAATCTGCCGGGCGATGTCCACGTCCTTGATCGCACCCTCTTCCGCGGCGCTGGCGGCCATTGCCACGGCGGGCGTCGGCTCGTCTACTGGCTGTGGCAAAGGCTGCTTCTGGGCGACGACCATGTGATTCACCACTTCGCGAACGCCGTCGGTCGCCTTGGCGATCTCCGCCACCAAGTTACATTGTGCCGGATCCGAGACGTTGCCGGTCAATACGGCGACGCCGTCGTCGACAGAAAGATCAATGCAGAATCCCTTCAGTCCGCCGGAATCCTGGCGAGCCTTCAACGCAGCAGCGATCTGCTTGGCAATCTGCGAATCGGATATCGCTGGCGTTCCAGCAGCGGCGGTCTGGGCCGGTGCGGTTCTGACGCTAAGTTCGTCGGTCACGTCCTTTACACCGAGCGTGCTGCGAGCAGTTTGCAGGGCCAGTTTGTGTTGTTCGTCCGACGAGACGGTTCCCTTCATGACGACGATGCCGTCGGTGACATCAAAGTTGATGCGGAAGCCTTTCAAGCCGCCGCCGTCCTTCAACTTCCGCAATGCCTGTGCCAGCGATGCCGCGATCTTTGGATCGTCCGGCGCGTCCGCGCTGCTTTCATTGGCAACTGCAGTCGGCGCTGAATCCTCGCCCTGGACCGCCAAATCGTTCACAACGCGTTTGACACCTTTGGCCCGGCGCGCAATGTCGAGGGCCAACTCCTGCTGCTTTGGATTCGACACGTGACCTTTCAGCAGCACGTTACCTTCGGCGACTTTCAGATTGATGTCGAAGCCGTCCAGGTTCCCTGAGTCCTGTTCCCGTTTCAGACGCTCCGTTATCTCCTTGGCGATCTCCTTGTCGTCGGCGACCGCCCAGGAGAGCGCCACTGCGGCAAGACCAAGGATCGCCATTCCAACAGCTAAACGTCGCATGAGTCCCCTCCCTGAAGAATTCTCTTCTCACGCTGATTCCCTCAAACTCCCGGCTACCGCCCGCGTCGGTCGATCCCTCCTGTTCGAGGCGTCGCGGAATGGGTAGATGATGGAGTGTGGGGAATTCGACTAACTTGGATTGTTAACGTGGCAAAACAAACGTGGCAGCGAAATCATCTGCGCGGGAAACGTCGTCGGGGCTTCGCCATAACGCCTGTCGTAAAGGACAAAACGGGACAATTCCCCGAGCGCAGTCTTGGCATTCAATTTCGTTGTCCGCTACTAGTTGTCGGTTGCTGGTCGTGCGGAAAAGTAGGTTTTTTTCGATTTTGCTGCTCTTCCCGGTAATGGCGGACAAACCGGTAATAGGAGAGACCAGCGCAAGCTGAATTGAGCAAACAACTTCCGGCAATTGGAGAAGGCAGGTCGCCGTGGTCGGCTCAGAATTCCACGGCGCTGCGGTGAGAACCAAGATCCAGAGTCGCACCCACGGACATCAAACCGAGCGTTGCCGCGCAGGGCAGCCAATTCGGATCTCGGAGATAGATGGCAAACATCGTCGCCAGCCCCACGGCCACCAGGCAAACGAAGAACGCATGCTGAAACACGCTTCTTGCCCACGACCGCTCGCTGACCTGCGCGATAGCGACGCTGGCAACGCCCGCAACCTGAAGGGCGACTACTATCCAGAACAGAAGCGATTCACTTAGTGTTGGCATGCTATGCGACTCCCAGAATCCGTTCTAGGTGGACAACCTCGTTGGGCGAGCCACGATTGGAGTTAAAGCTCGTCGTCTGCACGAGGTTGCTATGCGATTCGCATGCCAAGAAGGACGCTCTCGCGTCGGTGGATCGATAACTGTCTTAGCCGTAACGACTTACGTCATCGCCGCATCGGCCGTTTCGATGAATGATGCCCGAAAGGCTTTCAAATCGTCGGGCTTTCTTGGAAATCTTACAATTTCCGTTAAAGATGCGCCGAAAGACGCCGCTCCGACTGCTGTAGGATGGGCATTCCTGCCCGTCTGCATGGCGTCGGGCAGGAATGCCCAACCTACCAAGAAAAGAGACGCAAGGTACCAGGCCGGCCTATCGGAGACGTTTTGCCAGTTCCTCGTCCAACTCGCCTGCATGGATGCCGCGATTCAGCACCTTGCCCTGGTCGTCGACAAGGATCATGGTCGGAAGCGTAATGATCCCTAGCTCGATCGCCAACGGGCTGTCCAAGCCACCCGATTCGTGCAATTGGGGCCAGGGCAACGAATTGGAACGTAGGAAGTCCATTGCCGCGGCAGGTTCCTCGTCCAGATTGACCCCGATCAGTGAAAATCCCTGCCGCGCATATTTGGCCTGCACGCTTTTCAATACTGCCACGTCCTGCTTGAAAGGTTCGCACCAAGTGGCCCAGTAGTGGACCAGTACTATGCGACCCCGGTAGGCAGCCAACGAGACGGCTTTACCGTCCAGCGTGGTCCCCCGCAGGTCGATGGTCTTTCCGACAGATTCGAGCCGGCGTTTCGCCCCAGCCGCTTTCTTTGCTAATTGAGAAGATGGAAACCCCTGAACGATTCTCGCATACCACGCGATGGCATCATCGGGCTTGCCAGCAAACTCTTCGCCGATGGCCAACTGCAACATTGCCTCGGCTGCATCTTCGCTTTGCGGGAAATCCCTGACAAACTGCCGCAAGTTGGTCAGCCACTTCTCTTGAATCTTGGGGTAGTCCGCCTCCGGCGACTGCAGACTGGAACCGTAGTCGGCTGAGTGACTGGCGAACTTGATGTGTGCGACGAGACCCGAATCCTCCGAGTCCTTCGCCAGCTTCTCACCAAGTTTCTTCAGTCTTTCAACACCGTCCGGATACCCGCCGGACTGCGCGGCAGCGCTGATGCTGTCGGCACACTGCCGCATCCATGTGTCGCGTTCTTCGTCATTGCCGGCGTTCTCGGCCAGTTGCTCCAAGACGTCGGCTCGTCTCGCGTTCAGTGTGGCCAGTTCGGCGGGGCCGCTCGCTGCGGCAATCGATTTGTCCACGTTCTCCAAATCACGAATCAGCTTCTGAACGGTTTCGCTCAGGCTCCCTTCCGCTGCCATGGTCTCTGGCCGCGTGGCCATCGGTTGCTGAAAGAAATGGCCGCCGGGCAGTGCAGCCGTCTGACTGTCCGACAGGTCCGCCGGCAGATCGATCACGCGCCATCCACCTGCCACCTTTATCATCGTTCCAATGGCGATCTGAGCGTGTTTGCCGCCCGTTTCGACGATAGCCGAGACGTTATCGTAGACAATGACGTCCTTCGTTGATCCTTCGAAACCGGCCGGCAAAACGCCCGGCAAGCCCGCGCCGAAGTGCAGCCACTTCGATCCGGTTGCCACCATCGTTTGACGCTGCGCCAAACCCACAAAACCGCGCGCCGCCTCGGCGACTTTCTTCTCAATCTCTTTCTTCTGGACGTCGCCCAGGCCGAGAGAATCCAGCTCGGCCGCGGAGGGCAGCAATCGTTTGAAGCGATCCGCGTCAGCGGCAGCCAGCGCTGCGACGACTTCCGACGTCACCTCCTCGGCCGAAACCAACTTCCAACTGTCGATCCGGCCATCTTCGTCGCCGTCCAATCCCCAGCGAATGCCAGCCGTGCCCATCCAGCGATACTGGTCCGCCTTGCCGTTGAAATCGGAGTCGATGTCGCGATACACCTCAATTCCAGTGTTGTAGTAGCACCACAAGTCCAACTTGCTATCGCCGTTGGTGTCCAGAAAACGTCGCAGCAGTTGGCGGGCCCCGTTTCGTACGATCCAGCCAGCTACGCCCCCCCCCGACTTGCCTTCGACCGAGCATTTCGCAACTTCGGCGCCGGTCGGCGTTTCCAAATCCACGTCGCTCTGCGTAGGTTTCAGTCGCAGCGCGTGATCGACCGACGGTGTCGCTCCGTGCGCCGACTGAAGGGCTAGCAGGAAAAGGGCGAGAGAGCTGTTTGCGAGTAAGATGCGACGGGTGAATCCGATCATTGAATTCCGCTCCATGCGAACAGAGACCTATCCATCTGAGTCCTGTAATTGTTCGGACAGCCAACCGGCCGGGGCATAGCAAAAATAGGCAATTTCTTACGATTATTCGGATTCTCGGGATTCCAGACCGCGGACCACCGTTTGACACCCAGCCGGGACGATCTAAAATCTCATGGTTTGGGAGAGCCTGCACTCTTGGGCGTATAGCTCAGTTGGTTAGAGCGCGTCGCTGATAACGACGAGGTCCATGGTTCGAATCCATGTACGCCCACTGAAGAAGATTGGCGATTCTTGATTTGCGATTTCCGATTTCCCCCAGGCTCACTACACCTCCCACTCTTCCTTCCCTGAATCGCAAATCGGCGATCGTAAATTGAGAATTCTTCCGGGGACGTAGCTCAATTGGGAGAGCACCGGCTTTGCAAGCCGGGGGTTGGCGGTTC